>MDSW01004904.1_pt1 | contig 56838 bp, 36 predicted proteins | sample 811171 | NCBI WGS metagenome assembly MDSW01 (sample SAMN05326641, study PRJNA326480) | marine metagenome | isolation source: seawater | place: Atlantic Ocean: North West | collected 2012
CCGCCTTCGCCCCGACGCCGCCGCCGCCGCCGCTCCCCCGCCGCGCGAGCGCCGCGTCCACCTCCTCATCGTCGAACGTCGACCCGCGGCTCCTCGCGGCGTCGCTCGACGACGCGCGCGCCGCCCCCACCCCGGCCGATGACCCCGACGCGGAGGACCCGGAGGCGGTCCCGAACGCGGCGAGGGACGCCGTTTCGTCGCCGAACGGGTGCCGCCGAGGCGCGTTTTCGTTTTCGGTCGCCGCCGCCGAGGAGACGCCGGCGGAGGAGGAGGCATCCGCCGCGAGGCGCCCCTCGCGCGTGGGGAGCGACGGGCGGCGGCGCAGGTCGTCCACGGCGGCTCTCAGCTCCGCCACCTCGACTTTGAGGTTGGTGTACGCGCGCGCCTCCCGGCTCACCAGAAACAGGGTCACCCCTAGGGCGCAGCTGAGCAGGATGAGCCATCGCGAACCGCTGCCCTGGGACCGGTGAAGAGGCTCGGTCGCCTGGAGACGCGCGCTGCCCGGACGAAGGTGCGGCGGGAGACGCAAGAGGGGGTTGTCGTCCGCGCCGCGCATCCCTCCCCGCGAACGTACCGAGGCGAGGAGACGCGCGCGAGCGGGTGTGACGAGCTTGGCCGCGTGCGGGGGTTGAGGCCCGCCCGCTCGGACGCGACGATGCCGTCGGCACCGCGACGAAACTTGCTCAAGTTTGGCGGGCACGCCGGCGCGGCGCGAGCAGTTCATCGTGGTTCGAACTTCGTCGTTGTGGAATTTCAGAATCGTGGGCGCCGAGCGGGGCGACCATGGCGTCTTACCATGACGCCGTCGGCGGCGACGGCAGCGTGGTCGTCGACGATCTCACAGAAGGCTCGAACGAGTGGCGGAACATCCAAGACATCGTGCGCTTGACGTTCAAGGCGTTCCACGACGTCCTCAGGGCGCAGGGCGACGCGATTCAACGCCTCGAGGCCTCGGCGGAGGGCCGGGGTCCCGCCGGGGGCGACGTCGCGGACCTCGCCCGGCGCGTCGCCGGCATGGAGCGCCACCTGAGCGAGGTGGACTCTCGCCTCGAGCGGTGCGCCACGCGAGCGGACCTCGAGAGGGCGAGCGCGGCGACGCGCGCGGAGCTCGACGAGATGATGCGCTCCCTCCGCGGCGAGGAGTCCTCCTCCCGTTCGCTCGCGGACGCGCGGCTGGCGTCGCGGCAATACGCGACGAAGGACGAGCTCCGCGCGAAGGCGGACATGCGCGACGTCGTCTCGCTGGTGGACGAGAAAGTGGGTCTTGATGAGGTCAACCGCGCCTTCGCCGACGTGAGCAAAGCCCTCGAGGACAAAGCCTCCGTGGCGGCGCTGGAGGCGTCCATCCGCGAGCAAGGCGTCGTGAACCGCGGGTTATCCGCGGAGAGCTCGGTGGGGCGGTGGATCTGGAAGAGCGGCGCGTGCAAGAGCGGCGGGGCGGTGCCGTGGAACGTGGAGAGCGTGAACACGGACCCGCAGAACTTCAGGTGGGCGCCGGATAAGGCGGTGATCCAAACCGTCGCCCCGGGGCTGTACGAGGTGACGTTCGGGTTCTTCACGAGGAAGAAGCCGGCGGTGCAGCTGCTCGTCAACGGCGACCCCGTGCTCGCGGCGGTGAACTCGGCGAGCTACGTCCTGCACCACTCGAGCGGACGGCTTACGAGCGTCGGAAGGCATCCCGCTGGGAACGTCACGGGGCTCACGCTCATCGATTTCATCGCGCTCCCGCCGAAGGCGAAGATCGCGGTGACCTACGCGGGGGAGAGGGGTGGGGAGGGGTTCCTCTCGCTAAAAAAATTGTGAGGAATTCGATGAGAACATTAGCGAAAGTCGCTCGACCGGTCATGCGATGCCCTAGGAAGACATTTGACACTCGACCGGGCGCAGAGGGCAGGATGGAAGCGCGCCTGGGCGCCATCGCCTCCGTCTCGGACCAGAAGGTGCGGTCTGTGCAATATGGCGAGGTGCTGGACGAGCTCCTGAGCGGCGATGGCGACGTCGATGGTCTCAAGCTCGCGGTCGTGCACATGCTCTCGGACGACGTGCCCCTCGTGATCTCGCGGCAGATCTTGCAGAGGCTGTGCCAAGAGCTGCGTAGCCTCCCGGCGGAGCGGCACAAGGCGGCCGCGGAGTATGCGCTGGAGAAGATCACGCCCAGGGTCGTTTCCTTCGAGGAGCAGGTGAGCGTCCTTCGCGAGGGACTCGCGAAGCTGTACCAGGACGAGCAGGCTTGGAGCAGGGCGGCGCAGATTCTCGCGGGCATCGATCTCGACAGCGGCATTCGCGTGCTCACGGACGAGTACAAGCTGAAGAAGTGCGTGCAGATTGCGATGCTGTACCTCGAGGACGACGACGCCCTGAACGCGGACACTTTCATCAAGAAAGCGTCCTTCCTCCTCGCCGCGTGCAAGGTGCGTTCGCACGAGCGCCCGGCCCGTATTTCCTTCCGTCGCCGCCCGGCCCTTCCCGTTGCGATGACCAATGATTACATAACAAACATCTTAACCACACCGAGCGCGCCGAGTCTCTCACCTCGCCGTGGATGGCCGAACTTCGAGTGATTCGTCACGAGTGACCCGGTCGCGAACCCGAGAGCCGGTGCAGGACGGAAACCTACTGCCGATGAGGTCATTCGCTTCGCGGTTTTTCCCCGGCGCGGCGCTTGGATCGCGCGCCTCTCGCGCGTCGCTCGTCGACTGACGAAACGAGCCACCGACGGCGTTCTTTTCCCCGCTCCCTCTTAACCCTCTCAGGACAAGGCCCTGGAGCTTCAGTATAAAACGTGCTACGCGCGCATTCTGGATGCGAAGCAAAAGTTCGTGGAGGCGGCGCTTCGGTATTACGAGCTGTCGCAGGCACCCATCGGCGAGGAAGACGCTCCCTCGCTCGACGGCGAGGGCGACCTCGCGGCGGCGCTCACCGCCTCTGTCGCCTGCGCCGTCCTCGCCGCGGCGGGACCGCAGAGGAGCCGCGTGCTCGCGATGCTGTACAAAGACGAGCGGTGCGCGTCGCTTCCGATCTTCCCGATGCTCGAGAAGGTGTACCTCGAGCGCATCCTCCGCCCGGACGAGGTGAAAGCGTTCGGCGCGACGCTCAAGCCGCATCAGCTCGCCGTCGGCGGCGACGGTCTCACCGTGCTGGCGCGCGCGGCGAGCGAGCACAATTTACTGAGCGCGTCGAAGCTGTACAACAACATCTCGATCGAGGAGCTGGGGCAGCTCCTGGGCGTCGGGAGCGACGGCGCGGAGCGCACGGCGGCGAAGATGATCAGCGAGGGGCGAATGCGCGGGTCGATCGACCAGGTGGAGGAGATGATCACGTTCGAGGATGCCGACGCGAACGAAGCCGTCGGGAAAAAGTGGGACGAGCAAATCACGGACGCGTGTTTGCAGGTCAACGCCGTCGTCGAGGCCATGGAAAAGAAGGGGCTCGTGCCGGCGACGTGATGACGATGGAGCGGGTGTGAAGAACGTTGAAGTGCGCGCGTTACAAACAGAGGCCGTCGCACCTCGTCGCCTACACGATCTGCCAGTCCACGGGCGCGCCTCCGTTTTTGGCGATGAAATCGTTCGCCTGCGAGAAGTGCTTGCACCCGTAAAACCCGCGGTGGGCGGATAACCCCGAGGGGTGCGGGGACTTGAGCACCTTGTGCCCCCCGGATTTGTCGATGAGGCGCTCCTTCTCCTGGGCGTTCTTTCCCCACAGCAAGAACACGAGTCCTCTCCGTCGTTTCGACAGCGCCCTGATGGCGGCGTCGGTGAACACCTCCCAGCCCTTCTTGGAGTGCGAGTTCGCCTGGTGCGCGCGCACCGTCAGGCTCGCGTTGAGCATGAGCACCCCCTGCGTCGCCCACTTGTCTAGATCCCCGTGCGTCGGTTTCTTGCACCCCAAGTCCGTGCCGAGCTCCTTGTAGATGTTCTGCAGCGACGAGGGCACCTTCCATCCCTTCGGCACGGAGAAGCTCAGCCCCATCGCCTGCCCGTCGTCGTGGTACGGGTCCTGGCCCAGGATGACGACCTTGACCCTCTCCATCGGGCACGTGTTGAACGCGCGGAAGATGTTCCCCGCGGCTGGGAACACCTTCGCGCCCGATTTCCACTCCCTTCCCAGGAACGATTTGAGGTTCCCCCAGTACTCCTTCTTGAACTCTCCCTCCAGCGTCTCGCGCCAAGTCTCCTCCACCAGCAGCGCGTCCACGTCCGGCGTCGTCCCGGCCGCCTTGGCCGCCTCGGCCACCTCCGTGGCCTTACGTTGCAGCTGTTTGCTCACCGCGATCTGCTTGTTGAGCTCGATGCGCGACCTCTGAGCGTCGCTCAGGCCGTCGTCCTCGACGGGAGCCTGCGCCTTGCCGGGACTCTTCGACGCGATCGTCCCGCGCGGACTCTTCGCGGGAGAGTTGGACACGGGCGCGTTCGGGGGTTCGGCCTCCGCGGGCTTCGCCTTCTTCGCCGCCGGGGTGAAAAAAGACTGGATCGTTCGCTTCTCGGGCGCCATGCTGAGCGAGGCAGGGGCAGCTGTCGCTCAGAGCGCTCTGAACGCCGGCCTCGCGCTCGTCGGCGTCGTCGTCATCACGCATCGCGTTTGCCGCCCTGGTGTTCTGGACTTCGCTGCCAAGTTTGAAATCTGGCAGCTGGTTTCGCCCGACCGTTTGAAAGATTCGGCCTCGGACCCGACGACGCGCGGCCGTGCCCTTCGGTCGCGTCGCGGACCTCCGTTCGCCACTCGCCCTCGCGCCGAAGACTACCGCGCGCGCGCGACGTCGTTTCGTCGGGAGGCACGACCCCGGCGTTTCGCGCGGGTGCGACACGAGCGCTCCGCACGTTCGGGGTTCCGTCCTTTTCCCCCACATCCCTCGCGGCGCGTTCATCTTCTCGCCCCGCCTCACCCGCGGCGGTCGGTCGTTCGCGACGATGTCGTCCGAAATTGCGCTTTCGGATCGCCAGTTCAAGCGCAAGGTGTTCGATGAGCTCCAGAGCGCCGGCACGATCGACGGCTTGAAGGGCACGCTGCGCTCGCGCCTGGTCGGCGTCCTGCAGCGCCGCGACCCGAACATGTTCAAGGGCAGCGGCCCCGCGAAGCAGACGCTGTGGCAGCGCGCGGCGAACAGCCTGTACGTCGAGTACCTCGCGTCTCAAAACTACAGCTACGCCCTGTCCGTGTTCCAGCCCGAGTGCGGGCTGACGAACGCGCAGGTGATGACGCGCGAGGAGCTCGCGCGCGTCCTCTCCCTCGGCGGCTCCATCGCCAACTACCTCCCGGCTGACGTCGCCGCCGACGCGCCGGAGGCGGCGGACCGCCCCCCCCTTCTCGTGCAGGTCCTCAAGGGCCTCGCGGACATGGGCGGGGAGAACGCGCGCCGCGAGATGCAGACGCAGACGGACGATCTCGGGCAGGGGAGCTCCCTGGCTCTCCGAATGCAGCAGATCGACGAGATGCACGAGCGCGCGGTGGAGATGGAGCGCTTGGCCCCGCTGCGCGACGCCGAGGAACGCATGGCGGCGTTCCAGAAGGAGTGCGAGGGGCGGCTGCGAGAGGAGATGGAGGAACACGTCCGGCGCGTGCGCGAGCACGAGGTGGGCCAGGCGCGCCTGGAGGAGTCGGCGAAGCACAGGCGCCAGCTCGCGGACGCCCGGGAGGAGCTCGAGCGCGTGCACGCCGAGCGCCTGCGGAAACTCCGCGCGCGGGAGGAGAGCCAGATGGAGCGCGTGCGATCCGCGGAGGCGGCGCTCGAGCGGGCGGCGTACGACCACCGCCAGAGGCTCGCGGCGGAGCACGACACCCTCCGCGACGCGAAGGAAACCGCTCTGAAGGAGGAGGCGGAGCGAACGGCGAGACGCGCGCGGGAGGAGGAGGCGCTCGCGCGCCGCGAGTCGGAGGTGGCCACGAAGGAGCAGGCGTGGTCGTTGCGCTACGCGGAGATGGCGGCGGAGGCGGAGCGGCGCGCGATGGCCGGCGAACGACGCGCGGATCCGTCGACTCGCGAGGGTTCCGGGCCGCTCGCGAGCGAGGCGGCGGCGCTCGCGGAGGAACGGGCGAGGCTCGAGATGGACCGCGCCGAGCACGCGGCGGAGCTCGCGACGGCGTCGCAGGCGCGCAGGGAGACGGCGGCGGCGCGGGAAAGCGCGGGGGAGCACGCCGCGGCGACGGATATCCTGAGCATCCAGCTGGACGACCTCCGAAGGCAGCTCGACGCCGCGCGCGACGCGCTCGAGAGGCGCGGCATCCCGCTCCCCGTCGAGAAGGAGGCGGGGGGCATCGGCATCGGTCTGGCGATGAACGCGTCGGGCGCGGGGTCGTCGCGCTCGGGGCCCGCGTACGCGCAGGTGGTCGCCGCGATGGAACGCGCCAGGTCGGACGCCGCGGTGGCGAGGAAGGAGATCGTGCAGCGCCGCAAAGACCTCGCGACGATCAAGCAGGAGCGCAACGCGGCGGTTCGGGAGAAGGGAGACGCCGTGCGCGAAGCCGCCGAGTGGCGGGGCAAATGGGAGCTCGCGCACCAGATGATGGAGGAGGCGGTGCGACGCGCGGAGGAGACGTACGCGACGATGCAGGAGACCAAGGCGACGTACAAGGCGATGCTCGACGACGAGAGAGACAAGCGCGTGCAGGCGGAGGCCGCGGCCGCGGCGTTCAAGACGGCGGCGCAGGTGCCCGGCATCACCGCCGCGCAGCTGGGTCTGCGATCCGCGCTCGGCCCCGACGACGTCAAGGCGGCGTACTCCAGGGACGATTCCCCCGCGGTGAACGTGATTCGAATGCAGCAGCTCGAGCATCAGCAAGAGATGCAGCGCCAGGCCCTGGACGCGTACAAGCGCAAGCAGTCGCACGAAAAACTCGCCCGCGAGGTGGCGGCCGAGATGGCGGAGACGGACCTCGAAGCCATCAGACGCGCGGACGCCGCCCGCGTCAAAGCGGCCAAGGAGAGATCCAAATTTTACGCCGCCGAGGCGAGCAGGTCCTACGGATTCGTGTCCACCAAAACCCTCCAGTACGACCCGAAGGAAGCCGCCACAGACACCGCGGAGGCCGAGGAGGCGCCGACGGAGACGCCCGAGACCGCGCCGGTGCCGACGCCCGCGACGGTGCCGGAGCCGGAGACCGTGCCGGCGCCGACGCCCGAGCCGGCACCCGAGCCGGAGCCCGCGCCGGCACCCGAGCCGGAGCCCGCGCCGGAGCCCGCGCCGGCACCCGAGCCGGAGCCCGAGCCGGAGCCCGAGCCGGAGCCCGCGCCGGAGCCCGCGCCGGAGCCCGCGCCGGAGCCCGAGCCGGAGCCCGCGCCCGCGCCGACCGGGTTGGTTGCCTCGAGCCCTCGTAAGTCCAAGGGCTCCCAGCGCTCGACCGGGTCCGCGGAGATCGACGAGCTCATCGAGGACGACATCGAGGAGGAGTTCATGCCCGAGGAGATTGACGAGGACGTGGACGTGGACCTCTCGCTTCCGGATAACTCCGACGGAAACAAGAGCGGGAGCGGTGATAGCGTCTTCTGATGATTTCGTACCGACGGTAGATGCGCACTACACAAACGCACCGCTCACGACTCGGACTCGTCCGAGTCGGATGCGTCGCGCGCGCCTCCGCCGCCCCACAGCGTCTCGTACATCTCCCGCCGACTCGACGCGCCGTACCCCGCCTCGAAGCATCGGCCTAACCACCCCCTCTCCCCGGTCGGGTCTCCCACCCCGTACGCCGCCGCTCCCCCCGCGACCCCCGTCATCCCCTCCGCGCCCTCTTCCAGAATCCTGTCGAACGACCGTCCGCTGATGGAGCACATCTCCGACATGCCGTCCATGTCGACGACGCGCTCGCGGCAGTCGTCGTCGCACACGTGCGCGCGGCCCGTGGCTTCGCAGACGAAGACGTCCGCCCCGACGCGGTGGAAGGAGCAGCCGCTCTCGAGCGAACACGTGTGCCTCGACCTGAGGTCCGTGCCGTCGCCGAGCCCCTTCGACGCGCGCCACCTCGCCACGGCCTCGGCGTCCGTCGGGGTGGAGATGATGGCGTCGTCCGTGTGCAGCGACGCGGCGTCCGGGGCTTGCGAACGCTTCGCCGCTTGCATCTCGGCGAAGATGTGCCGCAGCTCACCCTGGCCCTCCGTCGCCTGCCGCATCTCCCTGGCGTCCTCGAGGTAGTACATCGACCGCCAAGTGCCCCTCACGCCCGAGCCGCCTCGCCGACTCGCTCCTCCTCGCTTCTCGTGCTGTTTCGGGTGACCGAATCTGGAGCAGTACAGTCTGCGCCAAAGCGTCTCGTCCCACGTCGGGCGTCGAAGCGCCCTGCACGTTCGCGACACTTGGGCGAGGTCATCGGGAGAGAGCCACGCGAGCACGAGGCTGAGGAGCTCCACGGGGAGGGCCGCGAGTCCGGAGGGCTTCTCTTCCACGCGAGGCGCCTTCGAGTGACGCTCGCCCGCCGGGCTTCCCGTCTCGTTCCGGGGCCTCTTCGAATCCCCGAGGAGGTCTCGCTTCGCCTCGGCTTCGAAGAGCTCCGCCTCGAGCTCATCGGCGAGCTCGTCGTCATCGCTTTCGCTACTCCCAGGGTCTCGCGGGAGTGGCTCCTCGCGCTTGACCGCCATCGAGCTCTCCATCGACGCCCCGTCCCCTCCGAGGAGAGTGCTTGGCCAGGGCCCAGATTCACAGTTTCGTCAGCCCTGGGCGGGGGTCCTTTTCCCTCCTCCGAGGTATCGCGGGGCGCGCCACTCTGAGTCGTTTTTATTTGGCAGATCGAGGGGTTGTTGAACCCTGATCGACCCGTATGAGTTTCAGTCTGAGGGCGGATATCCGACCCCCAGCCGCCACCGCCTTCACCCTACCTCGCCCCTCCGCCGTCGCCCTTTTCCACACGCGCGGGCTCGACCTGCGGCGCATCCCAGAGCGGGCGTTCACGGCGCGCGACATCGGGGGCGTACCACGGAGGTTTCGGATCGCGACCCTCCCCACGCACCTGCACCGCGCGAACCCTCGCCGCGACGAGACACCATCATGTCCACCTGCGTCCTCGTGGAGACCGGGGATGAGGACCCGATCCTCTCCGTCGCCAAGCTGGTGAGCGGGCTGATCGGCGACGCCTCCGGCAAGCTCTCGAGCGAATGCGGCGCACTCCTCGAGGCGGGCAAGTTCCCCGACGTCGTCTCCAAGATCATGGCCAACGGCGCGAAGCTCTTCGCGGACGCCCCGGAGAAGGATCTGGAGGCGGCGGTTCTCATCATCGGCGGCCTCGCGCAGAGGCTCCCCGCCGCTGAGGCGTCCAAGTGCGTCGACCAGCTCGTCGCCGCCGCGCTCACCGGCACGGACCGCGGCGCTCTCCGCGCGTCCGTCCTGTTCCAGCTGTACAACATGGAGGCGGACCAGGCGACGCGGTTCGCCATCTTCAAAAAGATCTGCAAGTACGCCCGCGACGCCAAGCTCGGCGCGCTCGTGGACCCGCTCGCGCGTCACGTCGAGGAGAACCACGCGTCCTGGGGCCTGGACGCCGCGGCCACGCGCGCTTTGCTCCACGACATCTTCACCATGCTCTCGGAGACGCAGGCGAGCGCCGATCCTAACGACGCGGCGGCGCGGCGCGTGCTGAAGCTTCAGCTCGCGTACCTGGGCACGTTCGGCGCCGGGGAGAAGCTCGACGCCGCGGGAGAGGCGGTGGCGACGGCGGCGGTGAAGTCGTTCGTCCAGGCGAAGGACATGATGTTCAGGTGCGACATCCTGGGCTACCCCGCCGTGCAGGCGCTCAAGGGGACGAAGTCCGAGCCGGTGCTGAAGCTTCTGGAGACGCTCCTCACCGCCGACGGGATGGACGCCTTCGCCGCCTTCGCCAAGTCGAACGCGGGCGCGTTCAAGGCGGTCGGCCTCGACGAGGCGGAGTGCGCGGGGAAGATGAAGCTGCTCGTCATGTGCGCGCTCGCGGAGAAGTCCCTCGAGACGGGCGGCGAAGTGACGTACGCGCAGGTCGCCGCGGCGCTCAAATGCGGCGAGGACGAGGTGGAGGCTTGGATCGTCCGAGCCATCGGCGCGAGGCTGGTGGAGGCGAAGATGGACCAGGTGCGCGAGGTGGCGATCGTCACCAGGGTCACCCACCGCGTGTTCGGCGGGAAGCAGTGGAACGATCTCGCCTCGAGCATTCAGACGTGGAGGGATAACCTGGCGGGCGTCGGTCAGGCGGCGGCCAAGTCGGCGCGAACCGGAAACCCGACGCTGACCAAAGAGGCGCTCGTCGCGCGCTGACGACGCACGTTTATTCGTAGGGAGGGCGACGCGCGCGTCGTTATTGTGATGACACGTCTCACCGTGCACACGCGGCTCGTCCTCATCGCTCCCGCACCCGCGCGAGTGGAGAGATGGTATCGCGCGCCGCGCTCGCGCTCGCTCGTCACTCGCCCCAAAAAATCGCCGCGCCGTTTTTATCCGCGGAGGCGAGGCCGCTCTGCCCCCACGCGCACGTCGCCACCGCGGCGTCGTGCCCCCGCAGCGTCGCCTTCAGCCCCCCGTCGTGCACGTTCCACACGAACACCGCCCCATCCGCGCCGCCCGCGGCGACGTGCCTCCCGTCGGGCGCGATGCCCGGGCTCGCCCACTGCGTCCCGCTGCGGTACCCCGACGCCTTGAGCGTCCGCACCTTCTCCCCCGAGCCCCCGCGGAGGTCGACGAGCGCGAGCGTGTTGTCCCTGCTGCTCGTGATGAACTGCGACCCGCTCGTGGGCATCATCGTCACCGCCGTGACGTGTTGCGCGTGCGCCTTGATCTCGATCGGGTCGAGCGCGGACTTCTGCCTCAGGTCCCACACGCGCGCGGCGCCGTCGAAGTGCCCGCTCACGACGGTACTCGCCCCGTCGCCGTACGTCGCCGAGTTGCAGTTGGACGCGCACATGATGGACGCCACCGCGTACCCCTTCGCGAGGTCCCACACCTTTATCGTTCGGTCGTGCGAGCACGAAACCGCGCGGTTCGTCTCCCACGGGCAGAATCGAGCCGCGCACACCTTATCCGCGTGGCCGGTCATCGTGTGCCGCACGCGGCCGGTGGCGGCGTCCCACAGACGCACCGCGCGATCCGTCCCGGCGCCGAGGACGCACATGTCCCCGCCGCCGTCGCCGGAGATGTCCACGTCGAGCAGCGCACCGGTGGCGCCGACGAGGCGCTCGGGGCCGGTGGGCTGGCCGGTGCCCGCGTCCCACAGCGCGACGATCTTATCGTCGCCCGCGGTCGCGAGCACGTCCCCGCCCGGGGTGAACGCGAGGCGATGCGTGCCGCCGGCGTTGGCGCGAATCGCGAGGCGCTTTCTCGCGGGGAAGTATCCGCCGCGGGGACCGCCCGTCAGATTCATCTTCTCGAGGTTGACCATGCTCGCGGCGGACGCGGCGGAGAGGTCCGACGCACGAGCGCGCATCTCGCCCTCCTTCTTCTGCCGCCGCAAGTCCTCGTACAGGTCGTTGATCTCGTTCATCTTCTCCGCCTCCTGCATCTTCATCTCCATGATGCGCTCCACGAGGTTGGCATTCTCGGCTTCCAACTTCTCCGCCCTCGCGAGCGCCTCATCCCTCCCGGCCAAACGCGCCTCAGCCTCCGTCGCCGCAGCCTCCGCCGCGGCGCGCGACAGCTCGAGCTCCGCCTCGAGCGTCGAGCCTCGCGCGCGCGCCTCGTCGCGCTCGCGCTCGGCGAACGCGAGCGCTTCCTTCGTCGCAGCCACCTCCGCCTCAGCCTCGGCCACCTTTTCCTTCGCCGCGATGACCTGCTGAGAGCTGTCCGCGTGCTGCTTGTAGCTCGCCGCGAGCTCAGCCTGAAGCTCGGTCACGCGCGCGGACTGCTCCTGCGCGGCGGCGCCCCTCGCCGCGGCCTCGCTGGCGGTCTTGAGGTTCGTCTCCGCCGTCTCTTTGCCCTCGCTGAGCTCCGCGTTTTCCCGCTGGAGCGCGTTCACCCGCTCCTGCAGAGCTCGCGCCTGACGCTGCGCCGCCGCGTGCGCCTCGAACACCGCGCGGAAGGCGCCCACCTCCAAGCGGTTACGCGCCTGGACCTTGGCGAGCAGGCTCGCCGCGGTGTCCCCCGGCGGAAGGAGAGAAGGGGCCTCCATCGTCCCTGCCACCGCGAGGGACTTTTTGACCAGTGCCGGCTCGCGTCGTGACGTTTTCTGACTAAGAAGGTAAAATCACACTTCGTCGTTCCACCGTGGCACAGACACGTGAGCGCGACGTGGAATCATGCCCACCGTTCAGGAGGTCGAAGAGCTGCTCCGCACCGCCTTGGAGGCGCAAGACGTGGTGGTGACGGACATCAGCGGAGAGTGCGTTTCTCGACGACCGAGCCGGCCCACTCCCAGATCCGCGCGTGCCCTCCCCCACACCGAACCTCTCTGACACGCTCCTTCGCCGTCCCCGTCCACTTCCCTCTCGCACGTCTCAGTTGCGGAACGAGCTTCGAGGTGGGCGTCGTGAGCAGCAAGTTCCAAGGTAAGGCCGTGCTGGCGCGACACAGGCTCGTTCATGGAGCGCTGGACGCGGTCATGAAGGACATTCACGCCCTCAGCATCACGTCGGCCAAGACGCCCGAGCAAGCCGCCCAGGCGGCGTGAACCCCGCGGGAGCGAGGTGTCGATGACGAACGGCGCGCGATTGGGGTTACGAGTCGATGGAATCGAACGTATCATTCTAGATATGACATCATCGTCACCTCCTCCACGTCACGCTCTAATACGCGCACGCGGCGGCGGTCTCCAGCGGGGTCGCTAGAGATGGTACGTGTGCACCTCGCAGTTTTTCAGGCTCCGGTTCCCGCCCACCAGCTCCTTGAAGAACGTGGAGTGTCCGAAGACGACGAACACCTTGTCCTCCCTGCTCATGAGCCAGTGCCGGAACTTATCGACGCGCTCCTTAAACTTCGCCGTCGGCTCGTGCGACATGAACTGCTGCCGCTCGGCGTCGTTCGGTCGGTGCGTCTGGTTGTACCACCACACGTCGCCCGGAAGCCTCGACAACCCGAGACCGAGCAGCGGAAACTCGTTCATCAGCACGCCTTTGCACCTCCCGATATCCCCCGACGTGGCGAGCTTTTCGGTGAGGTGCGGGTGCACGATGACCCTCTCCCCCCAGCACGACATCTCGTTGGCGTCCAGCTCGAGCGTCTCCGAGGGCGACGCGCCGACGGCGGGCGTCCCGAGCTCGCGACGCTCCGAAGAGCCGCCGCCGCCGCGAGGCGGCCCCCGCGTCGGCGCCGGCGTCTTCTCGTCGCCGCTCGGAAGCCTCTCCGAGAAACGGCTGCACTCACCGCCGAGGAGCACGCCGAGACCCGCGCCGCCGCCGCCGTCGGGCTCAGGCGCGGGAGCGGGCGTGGTCCCCACCGTGGCTTCCACGTCCGCGTATCCGTTTTCGTCGCTCGCGCGGGCGCCCCCGCCCGCGCCGCCGCGACCCTCGCCTCCGAGCTCCCGCCCGCCTTGCGACAGCCTACTCCTGCTGCGCCCCGACGGCGGCGGCTTCCCGTCCGCCCCGCCCTTCCCAGACCCGCCCGCCGCCGCCTCTTGCATCGCGGCACCCTTCCGCTTCTGCATCGCCATCACCTCGAGGCTCGACTTGTATCCGTGCACGCACGTCTCCATCGCGCGAGTCAACGGCGACGTGACCCACACCGCGTCTTTCGGGAGCTTGGCTAAAAACGATCCGAGGCCCTTCGCCTGCCTCACCCCAAGCTTCGTCAGCGGCGCGTCGAAGATGTTGGGCTCGTCCCACGAACCTGGGCCGCTGATGGCCTCGTTGTACGTGCTCTGACCGTGCCGCACGAGGTGCACTACTTTGCGCCCGCGCACGAAAATCGGAAACAGTCGGCTCTTGTGGGTGAGCTCCAACGCCGCAACCTCCTCCACCGTGCTCGGCATCGAGCTGCGTCCATCGCTGAGCGTGCTCTCCGACCGCTGCAGCGAGCTCGCGAGCTCATGACCCGGGGACATGATGTATTGAGACCCCCCTAACTCCCCGGGGCTGAGCGTGATGTCGTTGCCACCGAGGGAGTCCATCCGTCGGTGTCGGTGGCTCGGAGTGTTCTCAATCGCCAACGGCGCCTGCGCCTCTGCGCGAGGATCGAACGCCTCGTCACCCTCCTTATCTTCCGGCTCGGGCGATCCGATGCGAGGCCCGCCGTCGCGTTTAACCCTGTGATACGTGGGATAGAGAGAGAGACGTCAGTGCTTCGACGGGTGGGCTCGGATTTGAACGACGCGTCGCGGGCGGAGAGCTCGGTCGGGAGACACAAGTTTGAGTTCAAAACGCGAGCGAATTTTTAAGCATCGCGATATCGGGAGGGAACGCGGAGGCTGAGGGTGACGAGAGGCGTCCATCGCGCACCTGTCCTGCTCGGCGGAATCCATGTTGAGGTTGTCGAACGATCGCTTGCGCTGAATGTGAAAGCCTGCGAGCGGGGATGGCGGTGAGGGGAGGGTTCGTCTCAGATCCGAGAGTACGCACGAAAGAACGTCTCCGCAGCTGCTGGGAGGGCCGTTGTTCGCCGAGGCGAAGTGCGGGAGCGACGCGAAGGACGCCGCTCTCAGGACGCCGCGGGCTCGAATAGCGTTCGTCAGGGGTTGAGGGCTCGCACACACCTGGCGTGACGCCGGGGGTGTGTCTCTGCGGCGAATCGTGCGCGTGCTCCGCGTGGTGCGGCAAGGCATCCCCGCCCACGACGGACGGGGGGTACCCCGCGGCTGTTCTCTCCTCATGGTCCACCGACGCGAACTCCTCGCGGGGGCGCTTAGACCCCAGCGATGAGCGATGAGGGTTCATGGCACCTATTACTACCGATCGAACGGCGTCTCCCCGCCCGTCTCGCCCGAGGAGCTGGCGCTGCTCTCCCCGTTCCCAACGGCGCGCCGGTGTGCGAGCGCGACGCTGCTCGAAAGTCTCAAAGTTGTACAACGGCTTTCTCCTGAAACGACGGTTTGTGGCGAGGCCCCGCTTCCCGGCTTGTTTTTGCGACGTCTACTCCTCATCACTTCCCAACGCGTCCCACACGTCCCCCACATAGCCAAGCCCTCCCGGGCGCAGAGCTGTCATGTCGTCGGCGACCGTGAGTCGCACCGCGTGTGCTCGCGTCTTTCGCCACCTCGAGCGAAGGTTCTTCGCGGACAAGGCCGGAACGGGACACGAAGCGATGCGCGGACTCCCTGAGAGTCGCCAACCGATCGTGGAGGAGGAGTCCCTTCCGGCGACGGAGGAGGAGCTATCGCGGCGTCGCGCGTCGGCCTTGCGGCGGTGGCTCGAAAACGAGATGGGCGAGGAACGCGCCGCACTCACGGCGTTATTGGCGAAGCACGGCGTGAAGCTTCGAGGCGGGGCCGAGGAGGCGAAGTCGTTCGTGGACGAGCTGCTGGAGTGGAAAGCGGAGGGGTTGATGGCGTTGGCGGAGAAGGAACCGAAATAGTGGCGGTGGTGTAAATCTTCAGAATTTCGAACCGTCGTCTCACCTCGCCCCGCGCGCGCTTTTGGAGTTGAGGGCGAGGTCCGAGGCGGGGAGCGGTGATGCTGGAAGAAGAGGAGAGACCGTCGGAGAGCGGTCCGGCCTCTCCTGCGGAAGCCTCTCCCAGCACGGACCCGGCTCAGAGATGGAGCGAAGATGACGATTCGGGCACCGAGGGTGACGCTCGAGCGGCAACGGACGACGGCGTTCCGCTCGCTCGTACCCACGCTGGACAACTGTTAGCGCTCCGCGAGTCTCTCACCGAAAAGGAACTTCAGCTGTTGGAGATGCAGCAGGCGCAAATCGGGGCTTTGAACGCGAGGGATGAGGCCATGGCGGCTGCGGAGCAGGTCTCGAGCAAGATGCGTGAGATGCGAGCTGAGCTGAAAGCGGCCCGCGAAGCTGCTGAGACCGCTCGCGCGGAGTCGAGTGAGTATCGCGAGAAGTGGATGGAGGAGAAGCGGGCGAGCGCGACGGCCGAAGCTGTCGCGGAAAAGGCTCAGGAGTTGGTCGCCGCTTGTCGAGAAGAGCGCGCGGAGGCACGAAACGAGCGCGACGCGGCAAGGTCAGAGGCTTCAGACAAAGCCTTGGAGGCGGCGACGCTTCGCGGGATGCTGGAAACGGCGAGCCGAGAGGCGGAGTCGATCAGGGCGTGGAGTCGCGAGGCTACTGCGAAGCTCGAGGAAGAGGTGGCTGCGACGAAGGCGGAGGTCGCTGCCGCGAGAGAAGCTGCGGAGAAGTCAGCGCAGCGCGCGGAGGAGGCAAAGGCGGATCGCGGGCAGGCTCGCGACGAGGCGCACGCGCGGGCGATGGAGCTTTTGAAGAAGACGACGGACGAGCGAGTGAGTGAAGCTCACGCGCAAGTCGCGGAGGCCCGCGCTGAAGCGGCGGAGCACGCGCGTGTCGCGGGAGAAGCGGTATCGAAGGCGCTCGCCGTGGCTCAGGTGCAAGCCGAGCTTAAGGTGAGGACGGCAGAGTTGACGGATCGCGTGAAGGAGACGCAAAGACATGCCGAGGGTCGCACGGCGGCGGCGAAGCGACACAAGGAGGCGGCGCGCGAACTCAAACGGCAACTGGCTGAAGCGCAGGCGGCGCTCGCGCGCGCTGCGGCTGCGAGGGACGCGCCGGTTGTGGATCCATCCGCGCGGAACGCCGTGAGGGAGGCGTCCTCTGTGTTGTCCGGCGCGATGAAGCGGTGCTTCGATGCTGAACTTGGGGACGATTCGGAGATGCTCAAGAAATGGTTAGCTGGGGGTGGTGAGGGGGACGTCGACGGATCTGCCCTGCTCGCCGTGGCACATCGCGTCGCTGGGGCTCTCTTAGCGGTGCGAACGCGGGCGGAAGATGCCGAAAGCGTCGCGGAGAAGGCTACGAACGAACTGGAGGATTTGCGACTGGAACTGACGGCGTTACATGCTGAGCGTCAAGCTGCCCTCGCGGCGATGGAACGCGAGAAGTCAGTCGCGAGCGGATGGGAAAACGCGGCGACGCGCGCGGAGTCATCCCTCGCAGCCGTGCGGGAGGAGCTGAGAGCACTGCAATCATCGACCGCGGCTGCGGACGAGAAGGGGAACCTAGAGGAAGACGACCTCGCGGCGAAAATGAGCCGACTGAACGAGTGGGATAGGCAAAAGTCGCAGCTCGACAAAGTCATACAGAGGATGGCGAACCGTAGTTTAGAGTCGTTCGAGGGTGGGGAGAGTGCGGAGGGAAACGATAGGAAAACTCTGCATCGCGGCGGTGGCATGAAGCCTGCGCGCAAACGGTAGGCGACGTCAAATGAGATTCTATCATATGCTACTAGTTTGATGCGTGCTATCCCTTTCCACGTGCAAGTCTCAATCCAGGGCTCAGCCTGATAAGTCAACTCGCATCTCGTCTACATCCCCGTTCACAACACCCTGAATTTGATCGATGGACATCCCTCTGTCCACACCCTCCGATCCAGGAACGGCATCTTCCACCCCTTTCCTGGCGGCCCTGCCGAAGGTGAAATCTTCGAATCGCTCCACCGCGATGTTCCCTCGCCTCACGGAAGACGGGGGGGAAACGTCACCGCGCGTGCGTTTCCGCACGGTGCCTCCATCCCTGGCCGCTTCCCAAGGACGGGCCGTTTCCACGGCGCCGATTGCGGCAGTCTTGAGTCCAGTCTCTCGAGCAGGGCGGGACGAGTCCTTCGCCTGCACTTCCTCTCCGTGACTGTCCCCATGATCCTTCCCGAGTCCATCGCTCTCGGTCTCGGACTGCAGCACTTCGTCGTCCACGTTTCGCGGGAGCGCGCTATGAACGGCATCATCGGCCGTGTGAGCGGCGTCGCTGTTGATGGCCTGACGAGAATGACGCGAAGGAGAGTCTTTGGGGATAGCGATCTCGTCTTCTGAGTCCGTGTCCGCGAGGTAAGTTTTCCGCTTCGGACGAGCCATCTTGTTCGGTTCATCCCCTGCCGTCAAATCAACCTTCCCGTCGATGGGACGGCCCTTTGCGCGCGCAGAGGGCTGGTCCAAACCACCGTAAAACATCATCGGGGACAAATTCCCCTCATCCCGAAGCACTTTATCCCGCAGAGAGTGTCCCTTTCCGGAGAACGCGACGGTTTTTCCCGCCTCCGCAGCAGCTTTCTTCTCCTCCAATCGTCTCCTTTTTTCCTCGAGCTTCTTCTCTACTCTCCTCTCGGCTTCGGTGGTCGCCAACTGCCGATCCTCAACGCGGACTTCTAGCTCCTGCAGAAGCACGCCGATGTTCTCCAGCTGCAAGCGGATTTCCCTCTTTCGCTTCGGGTCCTCCACGTTCTCCGGGTCGCCGACACTTTCGAGAAGGGCTCGCATGATGATGTCACGCGTAATTTCAGAGCGTTGCAACGCTGCCTCCTCTGGAACGAACCAACTCGGGCGGAGGAAATTCTTTCGAAGCGGGGACGGACGCAAAGTCTTGAAATCCTTGTACGCGGCGTTGATCTCATCCTTTGTGAGCCTCTTCGGAAGGTGAGGTTGGAAGAATCGCTGCAGAAATGAGAGGACAAAGACGCCACAGTCGCAGCCGTTGTCTTGCTGCGGAACCTTCATGCGCTTGTGCTCCAATCCTTCCTTGGTGAAGCGAAGCAGATTCGCTTCGCCCTCCCTCGGTCGCGGGTATTTCGACGCCTCGTCTTCGTGAAGCTTGAGCCACTCCATGGCGAGATATTCGCGCAATCTGTTGCACACCTGCGCCGATCTATGTCCCCCACTCATCGAGTCCAAGTGCAAAAGGCATGGGTAAGGGGTATCGACCAGAGTGGAACTGTCGTCCTCGAGCAAGTTCATAGTGTTGCCCTCCACGTGATTCGGATGGCACAAGATGACAAGACTCCAGTGCAAGTTGCTGTGGATGGGAAAGAAGACAAAATCCTTCTCGAAGATGTTGACGTCCCGCGTCCACTTCCGCACGCGCTCGTGCGCCTCCTTCTGGCGAAACGCCGCGTCCTTGTCTCGTATCCCCTTATCGTTCGTGAGTTTTTCGTAGAAGAAAGAGTTGAAGATGTGACACCTCGCCAGATCTTCCGGATGCTTTGCGTGCACGTCCATCTGAAGCTTCTTGATGAAGAACTCGATCACGTTGTCGTTGAGGAACTCTCCGTCGTCCAGGGTGAGAAGGTCGCGCGAGGTCACCTCGACCGTCCCGATGTGCGCGATTTCTTCCGGGACGCTACCCACTGGGTACACAGCAGAGATGTTGCCGATGCGCTGAGGAACGCTCAGTTTCACGGTGGACCGGGTGGGTCGAGTGGACCGAATGGGCAGCTCAGCAGCGGCGTGAGCGGCGACTCCGCCTCGTGCGGCGGCACCCTCGTCGTCGGAGTCGTCAAGAATTTCAATAGCGTCCGGCTTCTGAGCGGCTCTCTTCGACCTCGTTGTGGGAGAGTGCAGCTTAGATGAACGTTCGCCGACGTCGTTCGATCGGTCACTGGAGGAGGAAGGCAAGCCGTCGAGAGCGACGGCGTCGGACGATACCGCTCGACGCCGTGGAGGAGCAGTCTGTTGCTTGTTCACGCTCTCCAACGGGAGCTTCCCGCGCAGCAGTTGTCCGACCGGGCCGTCCGGTCGCGATCGCGCCGCCTTATCGCCAGTCTGGTTCATCTGAGAGAAGAGCCTAGAGCCTTGTGCGCCAGGCGCCGCCTGTCGCCTTGCCAAGTTTTTCCCGAAAGGCAGCGGCTGGTGCTCGGGCTTGCGCTCGTGCTTCCTCCACGCCGACTCCTTTTGCCTTCGAACTTCTCCTAGCTGTTCTTCGGATGAGCGGCGCACCGCGTCGCGGACCTCGCCGTCGTAGGCAAAAGCATCAGCCGACTGCTTCTTCGCCTTGGCGTCCCTCATTTGCGCGTCGATCTGTTCCATCCTCTTCTTCAGCGGGATGAGCTTCTCCATGACATACGGCCGGTTCTTCACCATCGGTGTGGGGTCCCTCACCTGTGCGATTGTCTTCCAGCTCTGCTCCAGCTTCGTTTTCAGCTCCGCGTGGGTCCACGTGGTCATCATATCGAAGGCCCCATGCTTGCCGCCGAGCAAGGGAAAGGCCTCCTCGCGGAGCTTATCGATCTGAAGCTGCGTCTTCCTTTTCTCTTCCTCCAGGTCAGGAACGTCAGGAGGGGACATCGCGTTCGAAAAATCCCCTCTCTTAAGCGCCAACCGGGGCACACAACCTATTCAAACGACCGCGACCTCAACCCCACATGCCGCGATACTCACGCGCTCCTCGCCAGATATGATCCGCGGTGATGATCCGGGGTATGTTTGACACGCGCCAGGGAGCGCGGTGGTCGACCCAGTCGCCGGCGCACGTCAGATCTGGCGCGTTTCAAAGGTGCCTCGACGCGTATCCCCGTAACAAGTTCGCGCGCTGATTGCTGATCGAAGGGTTCTGCCTCTGGGAACACTGGTATAGTTTCTCTCAAAAACTGCTTTCGCGACGGCGTTTGGGCGTTGGACGAGTGATTGGTATACTACATCTGTACTCTTTCATTGAACTACTGGCCAGCTGTCGAGGCGCTCTTCAGTCATGCTTCAGGACGAGGCGGAGGTGTGGAAATCCACTGCTCTCTTTGTAGCGATTGAACAGATCCTCGATGCGTCCGTAGTATTCGGCGCACACCGCGCTGACTTGGACGTCGGAGGCCCTCCCGTCTTCACCCGGGGGCGGCACCTCAATCGGTTCCCCCACGACGAAACTCAATGGAAGCGGAGCTGGAAGCGGTAGGAACCCTTTGAACCCGACGGCCAAGAACGGCATCGGGAACCCGAGCCGCTTGTACGTCCAACGTTGCGCCGCTTTCCACTTCCACAAATTTTTCAACGCCTGGCTCTCCCCAAAACAAAACACCGGGACGAGCCGCGCCCTCTGCTCGATAGCGATCCTGATAAAGCCCTTATGTCGCGTGCACAGGGTCACGGTGTCGTCCGTCTCCCCGCCGACATGCTCCACGAGTTCAGCCTGACCTCCAGGACACAGCACGACCGCCCCGCGCTCCTCGAGCGTCGTCAAAAACGTGTCGCGCGAAACGTTACGAGCCCCAGCCCACATCGCGACGTCGCGGAGAAGCGGAACGCGAAATATCACCGACGCCCCGAGGGTGACGGGCGACGGCACGGATGGAAACAGCGATGCGAACTGCGGCGTGAGATGGAACCAGCACGCCGCCGCGGGGTATAATCCGTGAGGGTGGTAGCCGAAGATGAGCTTTCCGCCCGCGTCGTCTCTGCCTGCCCCATCGCCGCCAAGATGCCACGCCTCCCCGTCTCGAATCACCCTGCACTCTCCGTGCCATCGTCGCGCCACGTCCTCTACCACCCTCGTCGCCCACGCCTGGAATGCGGTCCACGATCGCAGCCCCGTTGATCCGGGGGCGCCGAGAAACGTAGGAGAGTACGCCAACCCGAGCGCTGTGAAGGTGGCAGCGCTCCACGAGAGGTTGGGCGACGCGGCAAAGACCGTGGCGATGATGGCGAGGAGAATCAGATGCGGGGCGTGAATGACGTGAAGGACCAGGATCATCTGCGCGAAGCCTCGCCAGTCGTACGGCGCCGATGCGGGGAGTGGGGTGGACGACGCCGGCGCGTTCGCGTGCGGCTGGAAGTGCATCAGAGAACACGCCAGAATGATCTGCGCGGCGAGGCCGCTGAGACCGGCGACCCACGACGCGACCGCCACCGAGCGCATCTCGAGCGATCCCGAGCCATCGCCGCCGGTGCTGACGAGAATTGCGCGAAGCGTGGCCATGACGAGAACCGCGCACGCTGCGACGCTCACGGCGAAGCACGCCCACCCGAACCCCTGTAGAAGCACGAAGCGAAACCCGCCTCTCCCCGGTTGATAAAAAGTCCACGTTCCAGTCAGCGAGTGCTTCAAGCGACCACCCAAGCCGTGAGTCACCGGCACGGCGATGGCGAAGCACGCCAGCGCGATCACCGCGAACAGGAGACGAGCAGCGGGAGTGGCGTAATAGTGGTGTGTGGTGAGAAGCGCCACCGAGCCCGCCAACGCCAGCGTGCAACACATGGTCACGGTGACGTACGACCCGATCTGAGTGAGCGCCTGCGACGTGACGGAGGGCTTGCGCACGTGACGCGGCTTCCCGCGCACTCCACGGTGGTACGTAAACAGTGACGCTATCATGAGCACTTCCGCGATGAGTGCGGAGCACGCGGATGCCCCGAGCAGCGCTGGGGGCTTGACGTGCAACGCGTCGCCCATCTTGCCAACATAGTCGGACGACGACATAGACGCTCCGAGGAGGCAGCACACCGCAGAGATGGCAAAGAACGACCAGCTGAACCCTTGGAACGTCATGAATCGCGGTCCCCCGGAGAAGAAAGGGGGGCGCCAGAAGCTCCAAGCGTTCGTGGCGTCCTTATGGAGGCGATGACCAGCCACGCCGTGCGTAAGCGGAACCGTCAGTACTCCAGCGACCGCCAGAAAGAGAGTGACGGAGGCCACCATCGGGCACGATTGTCGTGTCGAAGGGGAGCTCCTCTGTCACTTTGACCCTTCGAATCCGTGGCCAGACGGACGGTTTATGCGAGGAGCATGCACGTCCCCATCCGCACGGCAGGTTGGGTGCAGGCGTGCACCGATGCTTTGACGCGACGGTGAAGTTTTCGGCAGTCTGACCGAGATCTGTTTCGGGTCAAAGACGAGTTGTACTCGAGTCGTGTCACAGCGTTCGTTGTCAGCACTTCACGACGTGCGTCAAATGTTGACGCGGTCAGGGAGGATCGTGGGGAAGCATAGTCGTGGGCGAGTACACAAGCGACGATCTCTCGTTCGAGATGCGCCGATATCGTCGTCGAGCACGACTGTGTTGGTCGGCGACGTCCACGGGCAGTCGGGGAAACTCGCCAGCCTGTTCCGAAATCTCTCGTCGAAGCTTGGACGCGAGCGCTTCCACGCCGCGCGAGTGATATTCTTGGGGGATCTGTGCGATAGAGGACCGAATACCTCGGCGGTGTTGAGTTTCGTGGCTGGACTTTCCTCGACGTACCCGGACATGGAGGGGAAGTTGCTCGCCGGGAACCACGACCTGGCGATGTCACTTTTTCTGGGACTCGTGGATCACGATAGCGGCGGCAAGGTTCCGGACGGATGGTCCAACAGCAGGCGTCGAGAACCTCCACTTTGGGTGGATGATACCGGCGGCGATGCGCACGTGGAGATGCATCTCCAAGGTCGACGCTGGGGTGGTTCGGCTGAGGGCGTGGAAAACGCCTTCAACTCAGAGGCGACGTTCATGTCGTTCGGCGTGGCACCGGGCGACCGCGCTGGCCTTCTCGCCGCCGTGCCAGACTCTCACAAGACGCTGCTATCATCGCTAGAATTCGTCGTGGAGATTGAGGGCGTGGTTGACGATCATAACTCCGAAGTGGATACCATATTGGCCGTGCATGCTGGACTGGAGTCGGATTCGCCGTTGGAGGGGCAAATGGCAGGGCTCCGAAGACGACTCGTGGACCGGAAGTGGTTGGAGCCGCTTCAGGGTCGATCAAACGTGTTGGCATCACCTCCTGACACTCCGAATAACGTGCTCATCGTCAGTGGGCATCACGGCATGGTCAAAATCGAGCCCAACCGAGTGATTCTTGACAGTTGCGGGGGGTATGACGATCGCCCGCTCGCGGCGCTGGTTTTCCCGGAGAGGCTCCTAGTCGAAGGCGAGTGACGCTCTCTCACGTAGATTTGTTATGCTATGATAATCGGCGACTATTTGCCGGCTAAAATGAAGGCTACGTAGTTCGCTAAGGGTCCTCCCATTCGGTCGTCACGACGCGTTTCGGTAGCCGCTCGAGGTAGGTCGTCAGAGGCTTGAGCTCCGGCGGCGGGGGACCCTTCGCAGCAGCGCGCCAGGCGCCCTCAAACGAATCCCCCGCCGCCAGTTGTACCGTCGCCGCCAACCGCTCCAACGCGCGTCGAAAGTCCGACGTGGCGTCGCGCGCGTCCGCCTCGGCGTATGCTCGTGCGATATCCGGCCAAAGTGTCTCGCCGTGATTCGGAATGAGCGGCCAAGTCATCTTGCAAGTGAGCTCCAAACAAGCCGCTGCACCCGCCGCCGTGCTATCATCTCGCGCGTGTAACCATTGAAGCAAAGGGGGCAACAGACGGTTGAGGTGTGCACCAGCGGCGAGCTTGACGGCGGAAATGAGCCTGGGCGCCTCGACGACCCACGCCGCGGCCACGGGCGGTTCGTGCGCGCGTGAGTTCGCGGCGTTGATCATCGCAAGGAAAGCCGATGCGAGAATGGGATCACGAAAATCGTTCGAGCTCACCGCGATTGCCGTGCGTGCGTACGCCGCAGCTGCAGCCCCGAACACCTCCGGAGCAGACCCACTGAGCGCCTGGGCCGCCGCGTCGAGTATCGCGGCGTCATGCCAGCGCAACTCCGACCGAGTGGTCGCCGATACCAACGCTACAAGTGCGGCGCAACCTTCCCGGCGGACGGCGGAGTTCCGATGATCGACGGCGCGAAGGACGCAGGGCACCATCCGCGACACGACACCTTCCGATCGACCGAGCCACGGGTACCCCGCGGCTTCGATGAGCCAACGAAGGCGCGTCGCTGCCACAAGCGCAGTTTCGCCGGAGGCAGCTTGAAGGGACCGAGTCAACGCAGTGGGGAGCTGAGGCGGCTCGGGGCGCGGCGCGCGTTCGTCGCTCGCGTCGACTTCATCACGCCACCGTGGCTCGGGTTCCAGAGCCAAACAGTGGGCGAGTACAGGCGCCGCCTCGCCCAGACACCGGGCCAGTAACTCTCGCGCGGCGTCATCCAGATCTTTTTGGGCGGGACCTTCACCACCGACGCCACCGGCGCCGAACGAATCTCGCAGCAGCGCGCGCGCGGCTTCTTCCGCCTCTGGGGTAGACCACCCGGGGAGACCCCCCGCGCCGTGAAGCTCGGCGCCGCGGCAGTACGCGGCAGCGGTGAGAGCGGCGACGGTGCCGAGGCTAAGAACGTCGACATCGTTCGAGTTCGACGGCGTCGTTGCGTCGTCAGAGGAAGGATCAGTCGCCGCCGTGGAGCCGTCGTCGTCGTCGTCGAGTTCCACGATCAGGGGCCTCCGCCCGATCTCGGCAGGTGCCGAATCCTTCACCGACCAGCTCGGGCCCTCCGAGACTTCCACGTCCCTCGGGCGTCGCGGTGGACGCCATTCCTCCTCGGATAGTGACTGTACGATCGAGCTCAAGCGTCGAAGTCGTTCGGCTGCGGCGGCGGCGGCGTCCGAGGCCGACCTCGCAGCCTCGGGATCGGCGACGAGTGCCAAAGCTGGGTCGTCGCGTGCAGTGGCAGATACTATGGTCGAAGATGGCTCGACCTCTTCGGCCAAACGCCGGACCAGATCGCGCCTCTCCGATGAGCTCGCCGCCTCATCCCCTGGTTCATCGCCTGCGTTGACCAGCCTGACCATCGCCGCGGCGGCGCGCGAGCGCGCTGTAGTCTGACTGCCACACCGAAAACGCCGGGAGATGATGCCGCTTCGCGGCAGCGTTCACGCCGGCGGTGAGCCAAATTTTTCGCGCCATCGGAGTTTAAAACCGAGGCAACAATGGTGCAGGCGGCACAGCACACGGCGCTGACCTTCGCGAGAGAGAAGGCGCCGAGGATGTTGGCTCCTCGACGCGGCGGATGTCGATTCTTTCTCGGCGTCCTGCTGGCGCTGCTCCTTCCTGGTGGGCCCACGGAGCGGAGAGCCACCGTCGAAGCTTCCAACGTTTTCGCGAAGATGAACCCTCTCGGCGATCGTGGGTTCCACGGCGACTTCGGCCCGCCCGGGCGGAGCGGGCACACCGCGGTCGTCAACGACGAGTCGCGGATGATCGTGTTCGGCGGCAAGGTGCGCGTGCCCAACGGCGACTACCTCAACGATCTGTGGCTGTACGACTGGAACACTGGAAACTGGACCGCGTACAACCCCAACGAGCTCGTCTGCGAGGAGTGCGCCGTGTGCGCGAGTGAGCGCGCGAACGAGGAGCAAGGGCACATGTACATCAAGGCGGACGATGGATCGTTCATACCGTGCGGGAATGACACCGATGTCGATTGGTTGTCCTTGTCGCAAACGTCGCGAAGCTTCGGCGCGAAGTGCGAGTACCACACGACGTGCTTCGACTGGACGGGTCTCCGGCCGTACGCGCAGCCCAACCTCGAAGTCGGGGTCGGCCGCGCTTCGCGAGAGTTACCCAGTGGGCGGTGGGAGCACCAGATGGCCCTCGTGTTGAACCGCGAGTCCGGGCAGCGCGATCAGCTGGTGATGTTCGGCGGGTTCAGCGTCGATTGCGTGGACTACTGCGACGATCTCTGGCACTACCACATCCCGCGGAGCATGTGGACGAAGATCACCAACTTCACCAAGCCAATACCGACGCGTCGATGGAAGCACGCGATGGTGGATTATCTCGACGCCGTGTTCCTTTTCGGCGGCCACGGTCAACGTCTGGTGTCTCCTTTGAACCAGAACGAGAAAGTGGCGAACGAGATCTACGATCCCGTCGGCGCGACCTACGACCCCAACGACCCTCTGTACTTTGACGACCTCTGGTCGTACAACTCCACGGAGAGGGAGTGGGAACGCCTGAAGCCCTTCTGCGTGACGTGCGCGAACGAAACAGAGATTGACGGCACAGCGGAGCGAGACATCTTCGGGCCAAGAGGGAGGCACAGTCCTTCGCTCGCGAACCACGACGATGCCCTTTACATGTTCGGCGGGTACGCCTATGGCGGCGTGACGAACTTCGTCGGCATCTACCCGACCGGACTCGCCACGGACTATCCCAGTCTTGACAGCAAGTACTATCTGAACGATATGTGGAAGTACAACATCACGTCGAACGAATGGGAGGAAATTTTCCCGCACCCGCAGTATCCCATCAGGCCTTCGCCTCGGTTCGGGCACGCCGCGGCGATCAGCATCAAGGACGAGGAGGTGGTGATGCTCGTGTTCGGCGGGTACACCTGGAACGACGAGATCGGCGACTTGTGGTACTACAACATATCCGGGGACACCTGGATTAAGGTCGAGGGGGAGGGAGAATTCCCGTCGCGAAGGTATCGCGCGGCGATGGTCCCCGTCGGGCACACCGAGCAGCTGAGGACGGGTTCGACACAGCAGGCTGGAAGGGCTTTGATTTACGGCGGGCACGGGTGCTTGAAGGGGGAAAACTACATCGACGCGACGAAGAGCAAAGTCGTGTCTCAGATCGATCGCCTCAACAACGTCGATCTGCAGTGGGACACGCAGTACGACATGACGGGCGACGGCCAGATCACCGTGCGGCAAATCGACCTCGATGAGTTCGGTAACCCGATGCTCAACACCAACCCGGATCTTTGGATCCAAACCCCGAACGACTACGGCGAGAAATACTGCTACGAGGAGCTCGACGATTTGTGGCAGTACTTCCCTACGTCCTGCCCCAAGGATTGCTCCCGTCACGGATCGTGCCTGTACAACTTCTGCGTCTGCGACGAGGGGTACACCGGGATCGACTGCTCCAACGTCTCGTGCCCGGATGACTTATGCATCTTTGACTATCTCGGCCATACCCAGGTGTGCGAGCAGTGCAACAACCGCGGAACGTGCAACGGGTACACTGGACAGTGCGACTGCGAGTTCCCCGCTTCGGGGGAATCGTGCCGCGAATACGATTGCTTAAATGACTGCAACGGCAACGGAGTGTGCGATCACGGTCGCAACAACTCCCTCGGTTATGGCGTTTGCGAGTGTTTCACGCTCGATGGGAGACCAGCGTATACGGGTCTGGACTGCTCCATCCCTGTGTGTCCATACAATCCGGCGAACAAGAAGAATTTGACGTGCATGGATCGAGGCATCTGCGTGAACGGAACGTGCGTGTGTCATCCAGGATTCGGTGACAGTTTCGTGCACATCGAGCTCAAACCGGCCGAAGGTGACCTGTACGGCATCCGCATTCCGACGGACTTTGACTTGAATCCCATCCCGGGCTGTGGGTATGACGTGGAGAATGACGCTTACAACGACCTGTTCCGCGGTCCGAAACCGGCGGACCCCGTGACGGGACTACCCGCCATGCCCGTGTGTGAGCCCATATACGTCGCAGACTGTGGAGACATGTTCTACACTTTTGCTGGAACAAACGCCGTTCATGGCGCGCCGCTATTTTTGGCGCTCGCCATCGCCTGGTTGGGGTACGAAATATTGGATCCGCGGAGGGAAGACGTGCATGTCTGAGATCTGTCAGATTTTCTAGTAACTAGAGCTAGCACCGCGTTGTTTTTCAGCAGTTTGTAGCATTCATCTAAACGGAGAGCAATCCTTGCAATCACGTAGGAAACTCTCGTACGTCCCTTCCGAGCAGGACATGACCGTGGAGTAAACCGTCAGCTCATTCAGAACTGGGTCTAAGGAAAGGACCCGTTCGTACATCGCGCGAGGCGAAATCTCCTGAGCGCTCACGTTCCCCATCGCCTTCTCCGCCGGCTTCTTCCGGTTATCCCACGGCGGCATCACAAGCCAGTGGTCGTAGTTAGTCTGCACTAGGAACCACTCACCCGCCGTCGCGTTCATGCGCCACACGTCCAGCAACTCGTTTCTCCCTCTCGTGAGCACCGTCCCCTCATCCACGCCAGTACCGCCGATAGTCAGATACATCTGCGTGGCAAACTTTCGAGCGCTGAGCTCCGATATCGCGTCGGCATACGACATCGTCTCGTCCTGCAGCACCTCTCTCACCGCCCACGTCACCGGGTAGGCCTCCGTCGTCACCAACGCGTACATCAGATTCAAAACGCTCTTGAAGATATTTGGAATCGGCAAAGGACCGGTCATCTCTCGCTCATTCGCGGTTATGGAGAATGCACCGGGCCGCATCCCCGTCGCTGCGCCAACGTACCCCGCAAACGTGGTGACCACGAACGCGGTCTCGCCGGCTTTGCGGAATTCAACATCCACCGCGATGTCGCGGAGATTCTCAGACAGCGTCGGCATCGCCAATCCGAAATCCATGTTCCTCCCGTGATACACGCGACCGGAAGCACTCTGCGAGACGATGGAGGTGCAAAACGGCGTGATCTCGAAGAACAGATTCACGAGCGCGACGTCGCCAAACGTGACGTTCAGGACGTCGGCGACGCCCAGCATCTCCTCCTTCGCCCACTCGGGGAAACGCGCTTCCGCATCCACCATCAGCGCATCGACCTCCGCGTGCAGGCCATCCGGAAGGCTTTTGAATAAGTACGACATCGTGGATAGCGCGCCCTCTTTGTTGCCGAGCATCACACTCTTCCATCGCAGTCGAGGGGGGTCGTCGAGGTTGACGACGAATTTTTCCAGCGGGGCTCCGTCAGGACGAGCAGCGCTCGCGAGATTCGTGAGTTGGCCGAAGCGTCCACCCACGGTCGTAGGGTTCAGGGATGCGGCGCCTGAAACCAGCATCAAGGCGACATACATGAGAAGGGCGGCGGAAGGTAACGCCCCCCGACGTGTAAAACATCGCGCCATGGTCGTGACGACACGTACGTACCACGTGGAGCGTGAAGTGACGGGCCAGGAGAGATTTCTTCTCCTCGCCTCCTCTCATCTCAAGGATCCGTCGTGCGCGGCGGTCGGCGAAAAACCAGTCAGTGAAAAAAAAAAAAAAAAAAATCAAACGAAAAGCGTTTTTTAGGGCAGTTCGGTGCACACTCATCTTCCGTCGACGATGGATCGTATTCATGTTTGCGGAGAGACGTCCACCTAGGGTGGTCGCATTTCTAGCCGTCGGGACGCGAGGCGATGTGCAGCCTCTTGCGATACTCGCTGCACGTTTCGCTGCCCGGGGTTGTAGCGTTCACTTCGTCACGAATTTCCAGTCGAGAGATTTGGAACACCGCCTCAGAGCTTCAGGCGTGCGATCCGTCGTACATCTGAGCCTATCGCCTGTGACGCCTGCAAATGAGGAGCCGAACGTGAGTGAGGATGATCATCGCGACGAGTGCGTGCGCGCACTGAAAAGTGCGTTCGGATTATCGGTATCAAACGGCGGACGGGCCACGTCAGATATAGAGTGTCTCTTGGTCGTGAACCTGTTCGCCCTCGAAGGCTTTCACATCGCCGAGGCACTTGGTGTTCCCTGCGAGATAGTGAGCCCATGTCTGGTGCCTTACTCTGCACCCACATCTCTCCTCGAGCGTCTCGAACGTGCCTACCCAGGTCTTTACGACGACGAAGTGAAGCACTGGATGTATCAGTTATTCGACACGAACCGTTGGGGCAGCTTCAGGCGACGGAAACTTCACCTCGATGAAGTTCCATTTCTGACGGGGCGCGGGAGGAGACCCAACTTGATATACGCCATCTCCCCGACGGTATGTCCGATTCCTGGATACTGGCCGAGCTCCGTGAAAGCCTTTGGATATTTCTTTCCTCCTGACGAGTGGAGTGACGGCGCAGCACTCGATCCCGGCGACGCTGACTTCTTCGCCAAAGGTAACGTCGTCGCTGTATGTTTGTCCACCCCTTGGGACATGGGTTTGTTTGGGGAAACAATCGAGGATGCAGTCGGTGCCATACAGATGCTGTGTACGGCTCTGAAGCAGAGTGCGCTGAAGGGGCTCTTTGTCCTCTCATCGACTGAGTCACTTCTCAGCAAGGGACTGGAGACGATGTCTGTAGCTTCAGTGAAGCAGGAACGCATCTCCACTGAGGAATGTGAAAGTATGCCACTCATTCGTACTGCAGATGACTGCGTCGCAGGAATAAGAGGGTTTTTCCCGCATCGAAAACTATTTCCGATGTGTGCGGGCGTTCTTCACCACGGAGGCACAAACACAACTGCAGAGTCCATCAGGGCAGGTAAGCCGCAAATAATCCAACCAACGATATTCGATCAGAATAATTCTGCTGAGCGCATGACATGGCTCGGCGTTGCGACAACGCTGTCAAAATCATACCGGGAATCGGAGCTGCAAGCTGCTTTTGAATTTATTAAACGACGAGACGTCCAGGTGATGGCGAATAATTTGCGATATAACATTGAAAGCGAGGGAGACGCGGTGGACGGTGCACTTGGCGAGCTCGAAGGAGCATTCAGCGCACAAAATATTGAACACGGAGCTTGTATAGCTCCGACGGCATTGTTGCAACTCCCAAATGGTTGGCGCTACGCGTGTCTTCCAGATGCGAAGGCCGAGACGCTTTTCATTTATGAGGAAATCGTCGAAAGAGGCGTCTACTCCCGACACGGCTTCAAGGCTTTCGACGGATGCACCATCGTTGACGTAGGCGCAAATACTGGAATGCTTCTACTCAGTGCGCATGAGGCCTTGGGCGGCGAAAATTGGAAAGAATACATTGCCATCGAACCAATACCACATAACTTCGCTGTTTTAGAAAAAAATGCTGTTGCTCGGGGGATACGAAAATATCGAGCTGTGCAATGCGGGATCGGGAATGTTGAGCGGCAAGAAACCTTTTCGTTCTTCCCTGCAATACCCGGTAACTCAACGATGAAACTCGGCGAGAAACTGGCGACACATCGTGATGTGCTCGGCGCTCAATTGTTCGAATCGCCAATATCACTTTCATGCCAAGTATTGTCTCTCGATTCTGCTCTAAAAGCAAGCAAAACAGATGCTGAACGAATCGATATCCTCAAGATCGACGTTGAAGGCAGCGAACTAGATGTTTTAGCCGGGATCTCGAGTGAGCTGTGGGGAAAAATTAAAAGAGTTGTGGTCGAAGTGCATGATATCGACGGCAGGCTGGGTAAAGTTCTGAATCTTTTCTGCATGAACGGGTTCACAACAATCGCTGAAAGTCAGGAAAATGTGCCTTCAACGTCACTCGTTTACGCTTGGACAACTTGAGGAATACTTTAGGGAGGAAGCGTGTACGCAATTGCATGCTCGCGTCTTTACGTCGAGGTTCTTGCATTGTTTTCCCCTGCGTAACGTTTTTCCTCCGACGATATTTATTCAATTTGTTTTGCACACTTCGCACCGAAACATTCACATTTGATTCCTCGTATTCGATATTTGATCGCGCTTATCCCTGTTACACTGCCCTCCCTTTGACTCTTTTGCCTCACGATATGAGACTCTTACATCGTTATGTTCGTATCCATGTTTTCGTTCCATTCTCTATCACCTTCCTGTCCTGTGCTCCGTTTTGGGTCCTTGCACCGTTACATGCGTTCCACTTTTTGTGTTCCCATTCGCCGTTCATTTGCATGGTGGATCTTGTTGTTTTGTCACTTCGGTCAGTCCTGTGATGTCGTTCACTACGCACGACACGTCAACGCCTTCACTTTGTCTTGCTTCCATGTATGCCCGTCGCCCACTCACTTTCTACCGCTCTCATGTACTTTCGTAGTCTACTTTCTACGTGCTTCCCACTCGAACTCATCCTTTCGCTGCTTTCGACTTATGGTCCATTCTCCTTCGTTTTGTTGCCTGCGCCCACGATGACGATCACAGAGAGACCGTCCCCTTTTACGCTTTCATCAGCAGCTCTTTTTTCCAGGCGTCTCTGCTCTTTCTTGAATTTTTCCGCTTGTTTCCCCCTTCGTTCCCCCGGTTTGATTTTCTCGTGTGACGAAAAATCGCGAAGTTTTTTTCCAGGAATCGAGAATTCCTTTTGCGAGCTACGAACCGTCGCTTTTCGGCGATTCCACGTCAGATTCTCCAGATATTCGAGGCCAAGTGGCGAATAACGTTACTCGCATCCGACACTTCTCGACGCACGCAGCTGGAACCACCGAAGCAACCCGTCGTCCAAGCATTCCCATTCAACCTTACAGGTATGTTTCCCGTCCGCCTCATCCCTCACACCGTCCTCCCGCAGATCCCTTCCCTTGCTGCCGACGTCGACCACCGAAACGACGCTTTTCTTTTTTATGGCGATCGCCACGCGATCGCCACGCGCTTTTCCGTGAAAGACGTTTTCGGGTCCCTGGTCGACGCTTCAATGTGTCAGCCTTGGGCTCGGCGATCGTTTCCGGTCGAGCTTCCGCATGAGCGATGTTTTGTACTCGGCGTACGCACCGTTGATACTCCCTCTTGGTCCCTGACCTTCTCCCCCTCGCTCTTTTTTTTTCAGTCATCGACAAAATTCAACAACGAAGATGAGCGCCGAGCAAGAGAACTACAAAGTGTGCGTCGAGGCCATGAACCTCCAGGCTGAGGTGGCCAAGGGCGTCGTCGACCCCTCCATGTTCGCCGAGTTCGCGTCGAAGTTCCCCAAGTTCTTTGCCGACAAGTTCGACCTCACCATGGGCCCCGGGAAGGTCGCGAAGAAGGCCATCGGATTCCCCGAAATGATGGCGAGCGTGCAGCCCATTTTCGAGGGGATCAAGAACTCTTCGGTCGTTCCTACTGTCACCGTGATTGACGCCAACACCATGAGCGTCGAGACGGTCTTCAAGTCCGTCTACACCGACGCGCACGGCAATGATGTGCCCAACACCGCCGAGGACTACGTGTTTACCACCGTGCTCACGTACGACGCCGCCCATAAGATCACCCACTGGAACCAGACTTGGGACGTCGGTCAGATGGACAGGGCGCGCGCTCTCGAGGCGGTGGAAAACGAGAAGATCTTCGAGCGCAACAAGGGGTTGTTCGGGGAGATCATGTCCCAATGGGGCGCCGGTGCCTTCAACAGCACGAACCCGGACGCCAAGGCGGTGGCGAACAAGTTCATGGCGCCCGACTTTGTCGCTGACGCGCGGTACAACACCGAGTATCAGACGGGCTGGAAGCGCTACGAAGGCCCCGACGGTTGCCTGGAGTGGTGCGGCTTCCTGGAGAAGACGTGGGCGATGCCCGACTTCACCGTCAACGGCATCTACCAGGGTCCCAAGGGCGAGGTTTGGGCCGCGGGCTCTTCGACGCCCATGCACATCGATACCGGAAAGAAGATGCCCTTCCCGGTTGAGTTCATTCACAGGGTCAACTTCAACAAGGAGGGCAAGTGCACGTACTTCAAGTTCTACAACTCCCCTGTCGCGATGTACCAGGACGCTCTCGTCAACGAGAACGAGGCGGCCGTCCAGCCGATGATTCCCACCGCGCCTCGCCCGGCCGCGGACAAGGACTACGCCAAGAACATCGACGTCTTCTGGAAGAACATGGCGGCGTGGGGATCTGGTGTCTACAACGGCCCGAAGGAGGAGGCTCTCGCGGCCATCGCCAAGTGCTGGTCGAAGGACTGCTTCGTGGATTTCCGCTACCCGCTGAAGAGCACGACGACGCTGAGCGAGCCCTTCAAGGGTCACGAGGGTATTTTCAAGTGGTGCGCGATCCTGGCCGGCTGGGACATGCCCGACTTCACCCCCGAGCACGTCACCGAGGGAGAGCCCGGCGAGATCATCGCGAAGTTCTCCTTCACCAGCACGGTCAAGGCGACTGGAAAGCTGGTCGGCAAGTACGACACCTTGTTCCGATGCACCGTCGTGAACGGTTTGATCGTCCACGCGACGATGCACCAGGGCCCCGGCGCGGAGCTCCTGGACGCGGCGCACACCCCGGATGCGAACAAGTTCTTCATCGTGGAGCACGCTCACCGCTCCCCTGAGAAGGCTCAGGAGTGGTGGGCCATGATCGGGGAGCTGTTCGAGAAGCCCGAGCTTTTCAAGGCGATGCAGGACAAGCAGCGGGAGCTCGGATTCTTCAACCACCAGTTCCTCCCCGAGGCCTTTGGCACCGACAAGCCGATGCAGTGCCTGTGGGAGTGCACCAAGGCGATTACGAAGGAACAGTTCCAGCAGTTCATCGACGGACCTCACGGCCCGGACCCGAAAGGCTGCGTCATTAACACGGTCTACCCCGTGATGCAGGGTGCCGTTCTCCCCGGGACTGGCTTCTTCGTCCCCAACGCCGACGCGGCACCCGAGACGCCGGCGGCCACTCGCGGCGCCTTCTTCTGGGTGAAGCACGACTTCAAGGACGCGAACAAGTTCTGGGAGCAGATCAGCACGCTCAAGCCCGAGGACTGGAAGGGTCTTGCGCTCAAGAACAACAAGCTCGGCTTCCACAACCACACGTTCGCTCCTTGCGCCGCGGAAGGGCCCGCGTTCTGCCTCTGGGAGAGTGAAAAGGACGTCTCCGTTGAGGAGTTCCAGGCGTTCGTCGACGGAGTGGACGGCCCCGGCTACCCCAACTTGATCAACCACGTCCACAAGTGCGACGCGAACGCCGGTGCGAAACCTACCGCTAAATTCGCGCAGGGCATCCCCGGGGCCATGCTCCCCGTGAAGGAAGCGGTGCCCAGCGCCGCCGTCGCGAACTCTCGCGCCACCGCCGCGTGAGTTACTCGCGCGTCGACCGTAGACTGCGAGCGAAAGAAAAAAGTACTTTCGAAAGTAAAAGCGAACGCCAGTACTTCGTAGACCTATCCTTATCTATTGTAATTGTATTCACACGGCTCTTCGTCTCTGTGAAGACTAGTAGGAATTCCCCTCTCGACCCTCATCACACCCTCAAGTCGACGTGAACTTGGAGGGCAAGTCGCACGCCCCGGTGTCGCAGTTCTCCACCGTCACCGGTTGCACGAGACTGTCGCCCTCGCCCGTCGACGCGAACCGATGCGCGGCATCCTGCACGTACACCACCTGCTCCGGCGCGCTCGCCACCGCTGGAAGATGCGCGAACGTCTCGCCGATGACGCACGTGGTCGGGTACCCAGCCTCGCGCAGCGCCGCGACGCACGCTTCGGCCTTGTCCTTATCGACCGCGGCGAGCAAACCTCCGGCGGTCTGCGGGTCGTAGATGAGCGGGTATCTCGGGTTCCCGGAGATTTCTTCCTGGTTCGCCACGGCTCGCGACAGGCGCACGTTCGCGGGCTGCAACGAGGACGTGATTCCCAACTTCAGGCATTCCTCCGCACCGTCTAGGATGGGTAACGCGTCGAGATCGAGCACGGCCGCCAGGCTGGAGCCCTTGCACATCTCCACGAGATGACCGAGGAGCCCGAAGCCGGTGACGTCCGTGCACGAGGTCGCCCCGTGTTTCACGAGAATCTCCGCCCCGGCCGCGCTCGGCTTCCGCATGCTGTCCAACGCGGCGCTCACCCATCGACCCTCCGCCTTCGCGCGCATGTCCGCGGCGAACAGCGTCCCGGTTCCGATCGGCTTGGTGAGGATTAAGACCTGCCCTGATTTCATCCCGCCCTTTTTCATGAGCTTTTTGCGCTCGGCGACGCCGTGCACGGCGAATCCCAACGCCAACTCGGAGCCCTCGCAACTGTGTCCGCCCGCGAGGGCGCAGCCCACCTCCGACAGAACCGAAGTAGCGCCGGCCATCATCTGATAAAGCTCTTCCTCCACCTGATTCTCCAGACCGTAAGGGACCTGGGCGACGGCGAGCACGGCGTGCGGCTCGGCGCCCATCGCCCAACAATCGCCGAGCGCGTGAACCACCGCCACCTGCCCGAAGATGTATGGATCGTCCACGAAGGAGCGAAAGAAGTCCACGGTGTGCACGGCGACCTTTCCCGGGGGAACCGTGATGACCGCGGCGTCATCGGGCTGATCGAGGCCGACGTCCACCTCGGGACGCGTCGGGATCGTGAGGCGAGCCATCACCCGACTGAGGACGCTGGCGCCCACCTTCGCGCCGCAGCCGCCGCATCGCATGGGCACCGCGCGCAGGGCCGCGATGGTGGCGGCGCCGGCGTTGAGCGCCACCTCCGCGACTTCCGGCTCGGGCGCCGGCATCTCGGGCATCTCTTGGTACATTTTCATCCATTTTCTGTCGATGCGATCCTTCCAAGCCCAGAGCGCGGTCCCCGTGCTCGTCGCGCCGCCGAGGCTGAAAGAGCCCCACGACGCGATGGCGTGCTTCGAACCGGTACTGATGAGTCCGAGGAAGGTCTTCTGAGGGGTGAAGTCCACGAGAGACTCTCCGAGGAGGTAACGGCGAAGGTTACCCGCGAGAGGGGGACCCTGTCGGACCGCGAACACACCAGCCTTCGGCCGCGGATGCCCGACCACCGACGCCACGTCCCCGGCGGCGAACACTCCGGGAACGTTGGTGGACTGCAGAGACGGAGAGACCCGAATGAAGCCGTCGTCGGTGTCGAGGCCGGAGTCGCCGGGCCACGCCTGCGGTGCGGCTTGCGTGCACCAGATGCACTCGTCGGCGGGAATCTTTCGTCCGCTCGCGAGCTGCACCGCCGTCGCCGTCACATTCTCGACGCCGTCGTGTTCGACGAGCTCGACGCCGCGAGCCTCGAAAATGCCCCGGAACGTCTTCCGCGTCGCCGCCGGGTGCGTCGGCATGAGCTCGCCGCGAGTGACGAGCGCAAACTCCACGCGATCGCCGGGTTGGTCCAACTTCTCCAGCTCGCTCCGCAGCCGATGCTGCATCGCGAGCGCGAGCTCCACGCCGCCAGCTCCGCCGCCGACGACCACGACGTGCGTCTTCTTTTTCGTCTCGAGCACGCGGGCCATCAGCGACTCCCACCTCGCGCCGAACCCGAAGATGGGCTTCACCGGCGTCGTGAAGTCCGCGGCGCCGCGGACCCCAGCCGCGGGGGTGATGCCGATATCCACCGAGAGAGCGTCATACGAGACGGGCGGACGGTTCTTCAGCATGACGCGCTTATTCACCGTGTCGATACCCACGGCCTCGTCGTGTATGAGGCGATGGCCGGCGAACGTGCACAGTGGTCTCAGATCCACGTGACACTCGTCCCACGTGTAATGTCCCGCGACGTGACCCGGGAGCATCCCGCTGTAAGGCGTGTTGACCTCCTTCGCGACGAGCGTGACGCGCACGCCGGGGATCTTATTCATGCCGAGCATCTTGAGCACGTACACGTGGCTGTGACCGCCGCCGATGAGGACCAGGTCCTTCACCACCGGTCCAACGTCGCTGTTCATCTTCCCCATTGCAGCAGACGGAATGGATGGGCGTCGGCGGGATCTGATGAGGCGGGCTCTGGTGGTCTGACGAGCGCCGTGACGCGTGGCCGCGATGCGACGAAGTGCCGCGCTTGAACTCGAACGATAGCTCAGAGAAGACTGCAGGCTCATGCAGCGCGGAGGCGCTCGCGCGTGCAACGTCGACTGGACGTGCCGTATGCCGCCGAGGTTTAGAACCCACTGACGGTTCGCGCTCCGCCGCCCCCGAGTTCGACGCGCGTCCGGGTCGAGTTTCTCATCGCCGGCGCGCGGCACGCCGCGAGGCGCCACGAACTCGTAACTGTCGTCGACTTGCCAGCTCACCTTCACTTATCCCAGTCGCGTCGACGACCATGAACGGGGCCTCGCTGCGGCCGAGCCCTACGGTTCTTCCGCGCGGTGTCACCGCGAGCACCACCCGACGCCGCCCCTGCGCACGCCGCGCGGCGAGCGCTGCGGGCGCCGCTCCTGCGGCGGCGGGCGAGCTCTCCTCGTACGAGTGGAATGGGTTCGAGTGCGCGTACCGCTCGGCTGGCGTCGACGGCCCTCCCATCGTTCTCATCCACGGCTTCGGCGTCAGCAGCTTCCAGTATCGCGACACCATCGAGGCGCTGTCGAAGACGAACAGGGTGTACGCGCTGGATCTCGTCGGGTTCGGGGCCTCGGATCAGCCCGACGTGGAGTACTGCATGGAGTTCTGGAGGGACCAGGTGATCGACTTCGTCGAGCGCGTCGTCGGCGAGCCCGCGGTGCTGTGCGGGAACTCCATCGGCAGCCTCGCGGCGATTCACGTCGCGAGCGAAAACCAGGCGTGCGCGCGTGGCGTCGTCCTCCTGAACTGCGCCGGGGGGATGAACAACAAGGTGAAGCGCATGCCGGGCGATTTCGATGGGTTCGGGTGGCAGTACAAGGCTGTGGTGCCCGTCTTCAACGTCGTCCTGGCCATCATCGACTTCGTGCTGAAGATCGAACCCGTCGCGAAGCCCCTCTTCGACAACGTGCGCACGGAGGAAAACGTCCGCGGGGCGCTTCAGGGCGTGTATAAGGATCCCGCGCGCGTCGACGACGCGCTCGTGCGATCCATCGTGGACGCGGCGGAGAGGGACGGGGCGTTTCGCGCCTTCGTGCGCATCCTCACGGGGAACCCGGGCCCGCGCCCCGAGGAGATGATGGACCGGGTGACGTGCCCCATGCTCATCCTGTGGGGGGACGAAGACGGAATCACGCCGATGGACTTCCCGCTGGGGCAGTACTTCGTGAAGCTGCCGGAGTCTCGCGCGGATACCACGCTGCGAGTCTTCGAGGGGGCGGGGCATTGTCTGCAAGACGACGACCCGGACGCCGTGGGTCCCGTCATCCGAGATTGGGTCGGTCAGCTGCGGTGAGCGCTCCGATCTCGACGCGCGTCGGTCGCTATTGTTATACTCTATGTACTCGTATACCATCGCGCGCGCGCCTTCCGTCCCCATCACGCGCGGCGTGGCCCGTCGGTCTATCGACGCGCGACGCGGTATCATCCCAGGAGCCATCCCTGCGCGCCGACGGCGCCGTGCTCGACTCCGGTCTTCGCGGCGGCGCCGCCCGCCCCCGCGCTTCGATTCGGATTCGTCTTCGCCCAGCTCGCGCCCGTGTCTTTCATCTCCTTCACTCTCTTCGCGATGTCCTTCGCGGAGTTGAACGTCCCCCCCGTCGGCTTCTGGCACGTGAAGCAGAGCTTCTCCTTCGCGTTGTGGCGCAGGGCGCAGTGCTCGCAGAAGTGATGCTTGCACCGAGTGACCACCGGGTCCTTCGCGCCCTCCCACCAGTTCTCCCCGCAAATCGGACACGCCGAGGGCATCGCGTCGTCCTCGTCATCGGCCTCCTCGCCCTGGGCCTCGCCGTCCTCGCCCAGACCCCGCTCCATCTGCTCGAGTTTCGCCAGCGCCTCTTTGCGCGCCTTTTCCTTCTCCTCCCACTCGCGGTCGAGCTGCCAGCCGTGCTTGTAATCCCCTCGGTCGTGCAGGAATTTGCACGAGTCGCCGTACCCGCAGTAGCCCGTCTCCTTGTAGTCCTTGCAGATGTCCGGCTTGTAGTCCATGATGAACGTCATCCGGACGTTCGCGGACGCGCGCATGGGGCCGTGCGCGCCGCCGCCCTTCTCGCTCGCGATCGAGTGCTCCTTCCTGAACCCCGCTCGGTAGTCCACGTAGTTGCTGCTCCCCTTGTATATTTTGTCGTCCTCGAAACCCTCCGCGCGTGCCGCCGCCGTCGCCAGCACCTTCTCCCGCATCGCGCGACCGTCCTTGTCCTTCTCGGTGTCTATTTGTAGCTCCGCGGTGGCGCCCCCATCGCCGCGTTGCTGCACGCTCCGGTCACCTTCGAACGCAAACACCTGGATCTTGTCCCGCTCGGCGGTGGACCCGCCGAGCGCGAGGGTTTTCTTCCGCTTCTCCGCGGGCGCCACCGCGGCGGGGGCATCCGAGGGCGCGGCGGCGTCCTCGTCCTCCTCGTCGCTCGCCGCGCGCTTGCGAACGTTTCCGCGACCGAACGTCCCCTTCTTCTTGAACCCACCCATCGCGACGCGCCGTCGGAGCGGGAGAAGAAGTGATGCTCCTAACGGCGAAACGCAGATCCGAGATGCTCCCTCAACTGATTATTGAGAACAGCCTCCTCCGGTCCGCGTCAGACGTCGAGGCACCGAGCGCGACGCATCCACGACCCGAGCACGTCAACACGAGGAGGATGGCGAATATTCGAGGCGGGTCGCGGACGCTCGCGACCGCTCTGCGCGGTCTCGTCGCGGCGCGTCCCGCGGCGGGCGCACACGCCCACCGGTGCCCACGTGGCTCTCTCGTCGCCCCCATCGCGTCGGTGGGGCGCGAGCGCATCGGCGAGGTTCGCGGTTTCGTGCGCGGGAGCGCGCCGGCGTGGAGCGCCTCCGGTCCTCTGATTGAGCAGATGCAGGTGAAGATCCGTGACGGGCTGGGCGGAGCGGAGGAGGTGGAGGTGATCGACGTCTCCGGCGATGCGAGACACGTCAACATTCGCGTGGTGTCCGCGGCGTTCGAGGGCAAGAACGCCATCAACCGCCAGCGGCTGGTGTATAAATGCATCTGGGAAGAGATGCAGTCGGAACGAGTGCACGCGGTGCAGGGTATCGAGACTAAGACGCCGGCCGAGGCGGCGAAGTGATCTCAGCGGCGGCTGTCCGTAAGGGCGCGGCGAATGCGTCAGGGCGGGAGTGCTCCGCGCGGCGGCGGCGGGTCGAGCGGGCGTTCCTCGCGGGGTATATTTATTTAACACGCGTGATGTCTCCATCCTCTACGCGCACGCTCTTTACTTGGGCACCGCACCGCGCACAGCCCCCGGGACGTCGTAGTTCTCGATGAACCACTTGACGGTGGTGTCCATCGCCTCCTCGAAGGGGGTGAACTTGAAATCCGGGAGGTACTTGCGAAGCTTCGAGTTGTCCGCAGTCTTCTTGAACTGCCCGTCAGCCTTGGAGGTGTCGAACTTGACCTTCTCCTTGGGGAAGTCCAGCGCCTTCGCCACGGCGTAGGCGACGTCCTTGATGGTGATCTCGTCCTCCTCGCCCACGGAGAGGATGATGGGGTCCGCCTCCTCGTACTCGCGCATCGTCCAGATCATGAGCTTCGCGAGGTCCACGTTGTAGATGAACTGGCGCAGGGGCGTGCCAGAGCCCCAGATCTCGAAATCCTTACCCTCCTTCTTGCAGATCATGCCGCGGTGGATGAGACCGGGGATGACGTGGGAGTCCTCGAGGTGGAAGTTGTCGTGCTTGCCGAAGATGTTCGTGGGGATCACAGCGGTGAAGTTGCACCCGTATTGGGACTTGTACATGCGGTTCTGCACGTCCACCATGCGCTTGGCGTAGGCGTAGCCCTCGTTGGAGTAGTGCGGCGGCCCGTCGTGGATCATCGTCTCGTTGATCGGGAACGTCGTTTTGTCGGGGAAGATGCACGTGGAGAGGCAAGACACGAGCTTCTTGACGCCGCGCTTGTGGCACTCCTGGAAGATGTTGTCGTTCATCATGACGTTGTTCCTCCAGAACTGCACCTTGTGCTTCATGTTCGCGAAGAGACCGCCCACCTGCGCGGCGAGGTGGATGACGTGCGTGGGCTGATACTTGTCGAAGATGGCGGCGACCTCCGCGGGGTCGCAGAGGTTGCCGTCCTTGCTGCTCAGGTAGATCCACTTCTCGTCCTTCGCGGCGTCGCCCTCGGCGGCGATCGCTTCCTGGATGCCGCTGCCGACGAGGCCGGTGCCGCCGGTGACCATGACGACCTTGCTCATGGTGCGAGCGTGGGGAGGTTCAACGAGAGTGCCCTCCGGGTGTGAGCGAACGAATTCCGCGCGCGAAGGAGCGGAAGCGTGCTGGTGTGAGGTGTCGGAGCGCGACGAACGCGGTGCCGATCGAAACACCCGCGCCCCCCGCGGCCCCAAAAGCACACGACGATTCGTGGCGCTCCGCCCTCGAAGCCGAAGGGTCAATCCCTTTCTATTTCGGTTTTTAATGACTAATTGCTCTTTGAGTTATACACGCGATTTTCGCTACAGTCTACTACGGCCGGCACCACCTACGCCTTGGGGGGCATCGCAGCACTCGCCGATCCCTCCGGCCTGTACTTGCGCACGGCGGCGAGGTTGAAATTATCGTGCTTCACGAGCCCGGTGTGCACGCGCGCGACGAACGCCTCCACGTCGACGGTTTCCCCCAAGTCGCACCGCATCGCCACCTCCGACGTGGACGCGAGTCCAGCGCCGCGCATCACGAGCGCGTCCACGTCCCCCTCCGCCTTGCTCGGGTCCTTCGCCCTGAGCTTCTCCCGCACCGCCGACAGCGGCGCGGGTCCTCCCTTGCCGCCCCCCGCGCTTCGCGCGGCGGCGGTGACGCCCTCCGCGTACGCTTGGATCTCGCGCCAGTGCTGCGCGTACATCGCCGTCGCGAACGCGCCCTGATCCTTGTTGTTATCCTCCGCGAATAGTCTCGCGAAATCCACGAACTCGCCGTCGGGCTGATCCTTCGCGACGCCCTTGACGAGCGCGGCGAGGTCCGATTCGGATTTCGCCGGGAAGAATTCCCCGAGCGCCGCCGCGAGTTCGTCGCGGCCGATCAGACTCGGGTGCCCAGCCGCGGCGGACAGGAGGTCGAGCAGGCTGGCGGTCATGTTGGCGCGATCGCCGCGGACGTGTTCGGACAGCTGACCGAACAGAACCGCGCGGAACATCTCCACGTCGGCGTCGTAGTCGTACTTGCGCAGCGCCGCGCACAGGTTGTACCCGAACTCGACGACGGCGGTGTGGTCGCCCGCGAACTTCTCCCTCAGGTGCTGGTGCAGGTACTCGTGCAGCGCCCTGGGGTTCGCGCGCGACGCGTCGTCGCGGTCTTTCCCCGCCCACACCTCCTCGATGAACGATTCGGTCTCGCGCTTGGACAGTTTCCGCGCGGGCACGCGGTCGGTCTGCGCCCTGAGGAATCGAGGCACCTCCGCACCCGCGCCGAGCGTCGCGAGCGAAGGGGCGCCGCCGTCCTCCGGGGTGGGTCCTTCGTCCTTCGCCTCCTCGTCTTCCGCGCCATCCCCTCGGTTCGCGAAGAAGTCCCTCGCCTCCGCCTCGGGCTCGATGAGGGACGTCGCCTCCGCGAACTTGGAGAGCTCCGCGGCTTTGGTCTTGAGCGTCGCGAGTTCGTCGCACAACCCGCGCGCAAGGTCGGCGGTGCGGTCCTCCTCGTACGTCTCGCGGTCGTGCGGGTCGAGCTCGTTCCAGTCCGGTCGCGGCGTCAGGGCGCCGGTCGGGCCCTTCAGGCGCACGTTCTCCGCGCGGTGAAGTAAGAGCTCCTCCTTCGTCGCTAAGAGCTCCTCGCGCAGTTTCCTGAGCTCGGCGTTGGCCTCGCGGAGATCCGTCTCCGCGATCGTCGCGTGCCCCTCCGCGTCCAACAATCGTCGCTCGAGATCCTGGCGGGCGGTCGCCTCTCTCGCGGCGCTCGTCTTCATCGTCGCGACGGAGGCCTCGAGGGTGCGCACCGCGCGATCGCGCGTCTCGATCTCCGCGCGCACGCGCTCGAGCTCCTCCGCGAGCTTCACCTTCTCACCGGCCAGGCGCTCGACGACGACGAAGAAGGGGAGCTGGTCGAACGCCAGCGCGTTCGCGTCGGAGAGGTAGTAATCGGAGTAGATGCCCTTCGCGAGCTCCTCGCGAATCGTTCGGAGCGTCTCCCCGAGCGGACCGGCGAGGTCGCAGAGGTCCCCCATGAGCTCGAGGCACACCGCGGTGCGCGTCTTGTCCGGCCTCGGGTTGCGCTCGAGCGCCCGCGCCTCGTTCGGGGACGCCCTGCTCAACGCCTCGGCCAACTTGACCTGAATCTTGAGCGCCGCGGAGCGATACTTCTCGTCCCGGATGTCCTCCACCGAGGCTTTCGCCTGCGCCCTCCAGTCATTCCTCGTGATGTTCGGAGGGAGGCCCCCGGCCCCGCCGCCGAGCTTAAACATCCCGAAACCCAAACGTCGGAGCGCGCGGAGGTCGACTGGGCGCCCCGTTTTGGAATTCTCGCGCGATTTCTACCTGGGGGCCCGGACTTTTCCAGGCGACTACGATCGCGGGCAGATAATCGCATATCTTCAAGATGACGCAACCCCTCGGGTCACACCGCCGCGCACCAGCCGCGCCCGCCTCGCCCCCTCGTTCACGTGGGTGTGCGCACACAGTCCGCGAGCGAGGCGAAACCGGAGTCGCGGAGAGACGCGCGGCGATGGCGCTCGCGTCGTCGGCTCGCGCGGTTCTCGTCACTCCTCCGCGTGGGAGTGACCGTCTCCTCGCGCACGCCACGCGTCGACGCTTCGCCGTCGCCCGCTCGCCGCGCGCGGATGCGTTCGCGCGCGCGCGCGCGTCTCGCGCCGCCGTTCGCGCCGCGTCCGCGTTCAGTCTTCCCCGCGACGCGCGCGCGCCGACGCGCCGCGTGTGCCTCGACCGCGACGCGTTCGATCGGTCTTCTGTGACGTGTCGGGCCGCGACCGAGGGCAGCGAGAAGGGCGGCGGCGACGAGGCCGTGGAGTGCGTCATCGTCGGCACGGAGGCGGCGTGCGTGGTCAGCGAGGACGAGGACGACGAGTTCGACGCGGGGGACGCGGCGACGAGCGTCGCGCGGGCGGGTGAAGACGCCGCGGCGGCCGACGGAGACGGCGCCGGCGGTCTTCTCGCCGCGCTGGGCGGCGCCGCGCTCATCTCCCCGTTCTTCCTGTGGGGCACCTCCATGGTCGCCATGAAGGAAGTTCTGCCCGTGACCAGCCCTCTGTTCGTGGCGTCCATTCGCCTCGTTCCCGCGGGGTTGGTGCTCATCGCGTGGGCCGCGAGCACCGGTCGGCCGTGGCCCAAGGGCGGGATGGCGTGGCTCGCCATCTCGCTCTTCGCGGCGGTGGACGGCACCGCGTTCCAGGGATGTCTCTCCGAGGGCCTGCAGCGAACCTCTGCCGGGCTCGGGAGCGTGATCATCGACTCGCAGCCGCTCACGGTGGCGATTCTGGCGTCCATCATCTACGGCGAGACGCTGGCCCCCGCGGGGGTGGCCGGGCTCGGCCTCGGCGTCGTCGGCTTGCTCATGCTCGAGCTGCCGCGGGAGGCGCTGGCGCAGCTGGCGAGCGGCGACGCGCAGTCCGCGATCGCGGCGGTCTCGAACGCCGCGGAGAGGGGGTTGTGGGACAGCGGCGAGTGGTGGATGCTCCTCGCCGCGCAGAGCATGGCGGTCGGGACGGTGATGGTGCGGTGGGTGTGCAAATACGTCGACCCGGTGATGGCGACGGGGTGGCACATGGCCATCGGCGGCGTCCCGCTCCTGGCGTACTCCATCGCCACCGAGCCGGCCGTGTACGCCGGCCTGCCGAACCTCGACGCCGGTGACGTGGGCGGACTCGTGTACGCCAGCTTGTTCGGCTCCGCCGTCGCGTACGGAGCCTTCTTCTACTTCGCCTCCAAGGGGAGCCTCACGAAGCTCAGCTCGCTCACGTTTCTTACCCCGATGTTCGCCGCGCTCTTCGGGTATTTGCTCTTGGACGAGACCCTGGACGAGGTGCAGCTCGCGGGAGCGCTGGTGACGGTGGTGGGTATTTATCTCGTGAACACGAGAGCGTCGGAGGCGGAGGAAGCGCCCGCAGGGGAGGAGTGAAGCGGCGTCACTGGGCGGGCAGAAGCGAGCAAATCGCGAAGAGCGACGAGGGAGAGAAGAGGCGGACGTCGTCTTCGCCGCCGCGCCATCATCGCTAGTTGAGCGTGTTTCGATGCTATCCTATGACGCCGCTTGATCTACGTGATGCGAGCGCTCGCGTCTCGCGCCCTTTTCTCATCGCCTCGCCATCCGCGACAGGCGCTGGAGGTGGAAGTTGATTGTGTTTTTCGCCTTGGGCTGCTTCGCCGCGAAATTGAGGCACGCGTCCAGCGACCGTCTCTCCCCCGCGCACCTCGCATCGTCTTCGAAGTTACACCGCTTGAAGCACGCGAGCAGGGCGTTCATCTCATCCATGCACGAGATCTTCTTATTCCTCATCTTCTTCGTGTTGATCCACAGCTTCGCCTCCTTCTTCGTCCCCATCGCGCTCGCCCGATCGCGCCCCTCAAGTCAGTCGACGTCGATCGCGCGCCAGGTCCCCTCCACGCCGGATGGACGTATGAGATATGAAAACCCCGTCGATCGGGGTCGCGTGTCCCGAGCAAAGACGCGGGAGCGCGTTCGAGCCTCGAAGCGCGCGCGTGCGCGAGCTCGCGGTGGAGTGTCGCGCGACGGCTAGGGCAAGAGGAGAGGGCGCGTTTGTCGTGACGGCACACGCGGGTCGTTCGGAATTCCCGGCGCGCACGCGCTGGCGGTAATTTGAACCGCGTTCCTTGGTCGCGGCTTGCCGCGCACTCCTCCCCGCGCGGATCTCCCGCGCGGTCTCCGAGCGTCTCTCCGGGACGTTCGCAATGGAGCAGACGGTGGTGCTCGACGTCGGTGGAAGGCAAGGGCGACGGCATGGCGTCTTGCCCAGGTGCGCCCGCGTCCCGAGAGCCAATAGAAAGAAGGCACCTGTTGTTTCGAACTGGCTGTCGTTCACGCTCCCCACACCGGCTGACCCCTCCCCGCCCCCATCACCCTTTCCCAGGCGGCCGCTGGCGACGGGCGAGCGCGCGAAGGCTCGATCGCATCGGTTACCCTTACGAGCCTCCCCCCCCGCCGTCCGTGACGCCGCGCGGGGCGCGAACGAGGGCCGGTCCGGCACGGAGGATCGCGTCGGGGCGCGATCGCGACAGGACGGGGCGTCGCCTCCGGCGCTGGACACGCCGCTCGCGACGCGGTCCGTGGACGCCGCCGGGAGGGAAGGCGCCAGCGGCGGTCAGAGCGGCGGCGGTCGCGCGTTCGGCGTGAACGCCGTCGCCGGGGCGTTCGCGGGAACGCTGGTGAGCGTCGTGTTGCATCCCGTGGACACGGTGAAGGTGACGATCCAGGCGGACCTCGCCGCGCGCAAACCCCTCTCGGAGGTCATCGCGAAGATGCTTCGGAAGCGCGGCGTGTTCGGGCTGTACGACGGCCTCAGCGCGAGCCTCGCGTCGTCCGCGCCCATCTCCGCGCTGTACACCGCGTCGTACGAGCTGGTGAAGCGGAGGCTCGAGCCGATGTTCCCCGCCGAGAAGGCGTGGGTCGCGCACTGCCTCGCCGGGGGGTGCGCCAGCGTGGCCACCTCGTTCGTGTACACGCCGTCCGAGTGCGTCAAGCAGAGGTGTCAGGTGAGCCACGGCGCCGTCACGGCGTTGGGGGCGACGCGCGCGATCGTCGCCGAGGGGGGCGTGTTCGGCCTGTACAAAGGGTGGACCGCGGTGCTGTGCCGAAACATCCCGCAGTCGGCGATTAAATTCTTCGTCTTCGAGCACCTCCTCCGCCTGGCGAGCGAAGCTGCGAGCAGAAGCGCGCCGACGACCCTCGGAGCGGCGGCGTCGCCGCTGCCCACGCTCGCGGCGGGCGGGCTCGCGGGCTCCACCGCCGCGCTGTTCACCACCCCGTTCGACACGATCAAGACGAGACTGCAGACGCGGGACGTCGTCGGCGGAGCGGCGGGGGCGGCGCGGGGGGTGCTGCCGACGATGCGGGACATCATCGCGAGGGAGGGCGTCGGGGGACTGTATCGAGGCGTCGTCCCGAGGCTGTTCATCTACGTCACGCAGGGGGCGGTGTTCTTCACGTCGTACGAGATGGCGAGGCGGGCGCTGATGGGGCACGCCGCGAGGAGCGAGGGGGCGGAGGGGGAGGCGGAGAGGGACAAGCGACGGTGACGTCGACGGCGACGCGCGGGTGTCGATTCAACGATCCTCCGTCTCGGCGACGTACTTCTCCCACTTCGAGTGTCGCAGCGCGGTGAAGTCCTGCGAGACGAGGGGGGGCGTGGGATGTGGGGTGTTAGTGGACTATTATTATTCTTAGCGAGGGTGCGTATTACGTATGATACCGTAGTAGAGAGAGGATCCGCGGTGGAGGGGAAGGAGTCTCGCACCTCGAGGTGCGCGATTTTTCGCAGGTACTTCGCGAGGCCGACGAGCTCGACGTCCGTCCCGCGGTTCATGTGCGCCTTCCGGAACGGCCGAATCTTGAGCCCGCACCCCGGGTTCATCACGAAGTTTCGCCTGAGATCGTCGAACATGATCGTGTTCTTTTCGTGGTACCGCCCGGGGTACTTCGCCCACAGCCACCCCAGCGGTTTGCAGTTGAAGACGCCGTATTTTTCCATCTGCACGGTGATCATCGCGCCGGCGTCCACGAGCTGCATGACGCGGTAGTTCGGGTTAGACAGCACCCCGAGCTCGCGCATCTTCACCTCGATCCACTTCATCCCCGTCGCGCTCCAGATGGCGATGTCGTAGTGCTCGTACGCGGACGCGAGGAACTCGTGCAGGTGCGGCCGCGCGAGCTCCTCCGGCCGCTCCGCCGTCGAGCGGTGGTCGAAGAGCGTGTAGTCTATGTCGAGGACGAGAAGCTTCTTCCCGTCGCGGGGCGGGTTCAGGGGCTCGACGTGGTACTTCTCGATCCGGTTCCTGAGCTTCTCCTGGTTTTCGCTCCTGTCCCGAACGTCGATGGCCTCGTCCACGCCGACGTCGAAGTCGTCCACGACCTCGGGCGCGGCTTCGGCGGCGGCGGCGATCTCGCCGATGGCCGACTCCGTGCTGCCCATCATCATGACCGTCTTCGGGAGCTTCACGGCGGAGAGGAGGACCTCGTCGCCCGCCATCTTAGGGCCGGACTTGACGTTCAGCAGCTTCTGACGATCGGGACGCACGCTCGTCTCGGCCTCGATGCATCGCTTCAGGGAAGCGACGTCCGCATCCTGCGCGGGGGAAGGAGTGTCGACCAGGAGGAAAACGTTAACGCCGAGGGTTGGCCAAGAGACGGGAGGAGGCGGAAAGGCCGCGCGCGAGCGAACGCACCGCCGCGAGCGAGACGACGAACTGCTTCCCTTGCCACTTGACCGCCACCTTGATATCCTCGGAGGATGACATCGGGGAAGCTCCCGCGCGGCGCGGAGTGGTCGTGGCGCGGATCTCATTCGACTCATCAGTTAAAACGTGGGCACCCTTCTCGCCCCGTTCCAATATTTCTGAAATTCTCGTGGAGGCGCGCCGCCATTGCGTCCCGCGATGGGGGCGGACGCGAGGGCGAAGCGTGTTCAGGATGCGGGGAGGAGGACGAGCGAAGCGGGGAAGGGGACGACGTCGTTCATCGCGGGCGCATCGGCCGGACTCGTGTCCAGCCTCGCGCTCCAGCCCTTCGAGGTGGTGAAAACCCGGATGCAGGCGCACAAACTTCGCCCCGGGTCGCTGAACAAGAGCATGTTCGCCACCGCGGGGTGCGTCGTGAGGGACGAGGGCGTGCGGGGGCTCTGGGCGGGGGTCACGGCGTCGTGCATACGCACCGCCGCGGGCGCGGGTTTGTACTTCCTCGTCCTCGAGCGCGTCACCCGCGAGATAAACGAACGGTACCCCGCGACGAAAGACTCGAACCCGACCGTCGTCGGGCTGCGCACCTTCGGCGTGGGCGCGGCGTCGCGCTCGCTCGCCGCGACGCTCCTGTGTCCCATCACCGTCGTCAAGACCCGGATGGAGTACGCGTCCATGAGCGGGGGGACGTACACCGGGGTGGGGCACGCGCTCGTCTCCATCGGACGGAAGGAGGGGGCTCGGGGATTGTTCAGCGGGCTCGGGTCCACGCTCCTGCGCGACGCCCCCTTCTCGGGCCTCAACCTCGTGATGTACACCCAGGCGCGCGCGATGATGAGCGACATCGCGGCGGCGCAGGGGCGGGAGGTGACACCGTTCGAGACGTTCCTCGCGGGCGCCATCGCGGGGGGCATCGCGACGTTCGCCACGCACCCGCCGGACGTGTTGCGGACGAGGGCGCAGCTCAAGGGACGGACGACCTTCGCGAAAATCGTCGCGGAGGAGGGAGTGAAGGCGCTGTGGGTCGGATCCATGCCGAGGATCGCGAGGCGGACGCTGCAGCAAGCGGTGACGTGGAGTCTGTACGAGTACGTCGCGAAGAATCTGGGAGGGACGAGCCTGTCGCCGTAGCGTGTGAGATAGAGTTACTACTGTCGTCGGGTGGCGCGAACGCGTCATCTCACGAACTCCCGGTCATCGGTCCCGCGCGCGCCCACGCGAACGCCTCGCTCGTTCGGCTCACGGTGAGTGGTCAGAATCCGACGAACAGGTTCGCCTTCTTCATGTCCTCGAACTTGACCGTCGCCCGCCACTCCCTCTGCTTCTTGTTCATCCCCTGTCCCTTCTTCGCCTGCGGCCTGTTCTCCTCCACGTCGGCGAGCTTGAACGTCGCCGTCCCGGCATCCTCGTCCAGCGCCTCCATCAGCAGAACCTTCGTGAGGAGCTCCGCCTGGTCCTCCTCCGCGTACGTCACCTTCATCGCGAGCCCCGCGTCGGCGAACCGCGCGAGGTCCCCGGGGAGCCTGAGCTTCCGCTCCGCCCCGGGGGAGGCCACCTCGAGCGCGACGTCGTCGGGGAAGCCCTTCTCCTCGAGCTTGGCGTTGAACTTCCGGCTCACCGCGCTGAGTTCGTCCAGCGTCGGCGACCCGAACTTATCCCGAACCGCGTCGATGCTGATGTAGATGCGCCGGCGCTCGACGGACACCTTGAACGTGAAGATCTCGAGCGCGCCGTCAAACTCGGCGTCCTCGAGCGTCTCCCGCATCGCCGCCAGCGCGCTCTCCCCCCACTCCGTGTCGGCGGTGAATACGTCCGAGTCGGACTCGATGTCGTCCTCGCCCCCGCCGATGGCCTCGCCCGCGTCGTTCGTCAGCATGAGCTCGTCATCCGCGAACGCGTCGAAGTCCTCGTCGAAGTCCACCTCGTCGCCGGTGACGCGAGGGTCGGCGTCGCCGCCGGAACCCGCCCCGGACCCGCCGCCCTTCGTCCCCTTGACCTTCTTCGAACTCTTCGCCTCCGCGGACGCGTCGCGCGAACCCAGGCGCGACGCGGGGGCGAAGCGCGCGGAGGCGGCGAAGTGCGCCTCGCGGAACGCGCTGCCGCGATCCGCGGCGCGGGGCGTCCCGAGCGAGGCCGCGGGGACGCAGGTCCCGCCGCGCGAGGCGGGTCGCGCCGCGCGCACCGACGCCGCCGACGACGGTTGGAGGATCGATGCTCGCGGCGACGCGCACCAACTCGCGGTGCGACGCGCGGCGTCCACGCCGCGCGACGAGGTCGCGAAGCGCATCACGCGCGCCGAGCACAGGGAGCGAGACGCGTGCGCGGCGAGCATCGCGAAGGTGGTCGCGATGCGGGCACGAGGAGGTCGTGCCGCCCCAGGTGACGAACGCGCGTTAACCTAAACCCTCAACGAACTCCGAAGCTCGCGTCACAACTACCGATGCCGGAAACGAACTCGGGTGCCCACATTTCGCAAGGCACTGCGGCGATGGCGCGCGGGGGGCCGCAGCTCGAGGTGCTGCAGCTGCTGCTGCACCAGGGCGGCGAGCACGACGATGCGGCGAAGCAGCGGCTGGAGCAGCTGTGGCAAGAGGTCGCGCCGCAGGTGCGTCGAGACGCGCGCGTCGCGATCGAAGACACGCGGTGTTCAAACACGCGCGCGCCTCTCGTCGAGGAGCCTGGGCACGGCCGACCCGAGCCATCCCTCTCACCATCCCCACCTCCCGCTCCCCTCCATCCCCTCGCAAGATCCTCGACGGCCCCGCGATAGAGAACCAGCTCAGCATGCTCAACTTCCTTCCCACGGGTGCGCTTCGCCGCCCGCGACCGCCGATTCCCCCGCCTTCTCTCCCCGCTTTCTCCCCAGATCTGACTGACCCGGCGCGCCTTTTTCTCCTCACTCCGCCTTCCGCGCGCTCCCAGGCTGCGACGGCATCGACGACCTCCTCGGCGGGGGTTTGCGCCAGGGCCAGGTGACGGAGCTCACGGGCGAGGCTGGCACGGGCAAGACGCAGCTCTGCCTCTCCGCGGCCGCCTCCGCCGCCGCTTTGGGCCACCGCGTGGTGTACGTGGACACGGGCGCGTGCTTCAGCGCGTCGCGCGTCAAGGAGTTTCACCGCGGCTTCGTCACCGACGACGCCGACGGCGCGGAGGTGGAGCAGCACCTGAACCTGACCCTCGACCTCATCACCGTCCTCCGCGTGCACGACGTGTTCGAGCTCTTCAAGGCGCTCGAGGAGCTCGGTTTGGGCCTCGCGGGGGACCCGGGCGCGCCGGGCGACGGCGGTTTGGAGGGCGAGCGCGAGTTCCTCGACATCGGCGGCCAGCTCGGCTTGCTCGTCATCGACAGCCTCTCCTCGTTGCTCTCGCCCGTGCTCACCAGGGCGCACCACCAGGGGTACACCGTCATGGCGGCGGTCGGCGCGCTGCTCCGCTCCCTCGCTCCCGCGCACGACTGCGCGGTGTTGTACACGAACCACACCGTCTCCGCGGGGGGCGCGAACGGCCAACCGGGCGGAGACAGGAGCGGCGCGTCGGTGAAACCGGCGCTCGGGATTCGGTGGACGAGCACGCCGCACAGGCGGCTGTGCCTGTCGAGGAGCACCGTGGGGGGGTTGGGGGGACAGTGCGCCGCGGAGGTGATTTATGGACCGGGGACGGGCGCGAGGACGACGTTTCAGGTCGTTGGGGACGGCGTGAGAACCATAGGCGGGTGACCGACGACGCGAACAGACGGGCGCTGTGACTCATGTTTTGACGCTCATCAGAAGACAGTTGTTCCACCTCCCGGCAGTCTGCGCAGAAAAGAGAATCGTCGCGCTCGAACCGTGGTTCGAGGGTTCAATTTCGTCACTCGATTCTACTCGACGCCGGTGCCCCGCGAGGGGGCTTATCACTTGCGAACCCCTCTCGACTTCACGCGGCGACGTCACACTTACCCTCGCGCGTCACGATGTCCGCGACCTCCGGGTGCGGGCTCACGCGCGGCGCGTCCGTCGCGTCCGGGCGCTTCGGGCGCGGCGACGCGCGCGCGCGCCCCTGTTCCGCGCGCTGTTCGGCGCGGCAGGAGGGCCGCGCCGGGTTCGTCGGCCCCTCCGGGAAAAAGAAGAGAGGCGGCGCCGCGCCGCGCGTGATCTCCCCCGAGTCCCCCCCCGTGGTCTCGCAGGGCCCCTCCGTCCCCCTCCCCAGGCTCCCCGAGCACAACTCGTACGACAGCGTGCGCGAGGTGTTCCCCGAGGACATGGTCCTGGGCGAGGGTGAGCTCGGGTCGGTCATGCGCCCCGTGTCCACGACGGAGGATGCGGAGCGGCTCAACTGGTACCTGCGCGCCATCCTCACGGCGAACGTGTACGACGTCGCGATCGAGTCTCCCCTGGACCACGCCCCGCGCCTGAGCGAGCGCGTCGGGGCGAACATCCACTTCAAGCGCGAGGACATGCAGCCGGTGAAGTCGTTCAAGCTCCGCGGCGCGTATAACCGCATGGCGGCCATCTCGCCCGAAGCGTTGGTCAACGGCGTCATCTGCTCCTCCGCGGGGAACCACGCGCAGGGCACCGCGCTGGCCGCGCGCGAGCTCGGGTGCGACGCGGTGATCGCCATGCCGGTCACGACCCCCGCGATCAAGGTGGACGCGGTGCGGCGTCTGGGCGCGACGGTGGCGCTCGAGGGGGAGAATTACGACGCGTGCCAGGCGTACGCGAAGAAGCGCGCGGAGGAGGAGGGGCGGACGTTCGTGCCGCCGTTCGACGACCCGCTCGTCGTCGCGGGGCAGGGCACGGTCGGGATGGAGATCGTGCGGCAGCTCCCGAGCGTGGAGGCGGTGTTCGTGCCCGTGGGCGGCGGCGGTCTGATCGCCGGAATCGCCGCGTACGTCAAGTCCATCCGCCCGGACGTGAAGGTGATTGGCGTCGAGCCGGAGGGCGCGAACGCGATGCTGCAGTCGCTGCACCACGGCGAGATTTGCCGGCTCGCCAGGGTGGACGGGTTCGCGGACGGCGTCGCGGTGAGGCAGGTCGGGGACGTGTGCTTCGACCTGTGTCAGCAGCTCGTGGACGGCGTGATGACGGTGAAGACGGATCAGATTTGCGCGGCGATTAAGGACGTGTTCACGGAGAACCGGTCCATCCTGGAGCCCGCGGGGGCGGTGGCGGTGGCGGGCGCGAAGACGTACTGCGCCACGCACGGCATCACGGGCGACGTCGTCGCCGTCACCTCCGGCGCGAACATGAACTTCGACCGCCTGCGCGTGGTGTCGCAGCTCGCGGACGGCGGTCTGAAGCAGGAGGCGACGCTCGTCAGCGTCATCCCGGAGGAGAACGGCTCGTTCAAGCGCTTCGTCGGCTTGATCGGCCCGAGCGTGAACTTCACGGAGTTCAAGTACAGGGTCAGCGGCGAGGCGCAGGCCGTGGTGCTGTACTCGGTCACCGTGACGGACGACGCGGAGCTCGAGGCGTGCTTGAAGCGCCTGAACGACGGGGGGGTGATGACGGACAACCTCACGGACGACGAGACGACGCAGGTGCACCTGAGGCACATGGTCGGCGGCGCCGCCAACGTCCCGGACGAACGCATCTACAAGGTGGAGATCCCCGAGCGCCCGGGCGCGCTCGACGTCTTCCTGTCCGCGATGTCCCCGAGGTTCACCATCACCATGACGCACTACCGCGGTGACGGCGGCCAGGTCGGGAACACGCTCTTCGGCCTGAAGGTGGGGCGAGGGGAGAGGGAGGCGGTGGAGGAAGCCCTCGCGAGCACGGGGTACGTCTTCGAGGACATGACCGCCAACGTCGCGTTCAACACCCTCTACGGATGCCAACGCGTCGGCGCGTGCGAAATCTCGTTCGACGAGGACGAGGCGTGATGGTGACCGTCGCGCGCGACCGAACGATGAAGCGCGAGCGCGTACCGTCGAGAAGCCGAAGAGATCATTTTTTTTTATTTCCAATTCATTCCCACAGTCAGAGTACTTCAGTCGGGTCGCGTCTCGTGCGTCTCCGCGTCAGTACGTCGTCTCCGCCGCCTCCCGCTCGGCGCGTTCGCGCGCCGCCTCCAGGTTCGAGAGGTCGATCTTCATCTCGAGCCTCGGGAGGGCGACGTGGTAGCTTCCCACGTCGAGACCGTACAGGTCGGCGGCGGTCATCCCGTCGCCGAACCCTCCCTCCGCCTGCGGCGGTTTGATGTCGACGTCCCACCGGACGCAGCCCCCGACGCGCTCGCCCCCGAACTCGGCCTTTCGCGGCGCCAACAGCGACGGGTTCACCTCCCATATCGTGGACGTGACCTTGTACCTGAAGCTGAACTTGCCGCTGCTGTGTTTGTACCCTCCGATGCCCTGGAGGTTGAGCAGGCCCCACGATATGGGCTCGGTGAAGACCTCGACGTCCCCATCCTCGGGCTGCACCTGCAGCTTTTTAAACCAGCGCCAGATCCTCCACCCTCGCCCCGAGTCGCTCGGCGCGCGCTTCGCCTTGATCACGCACTGCCCGGACCGGAAGTCGAACTTCGCGCCGAGGGAGACGCCGTCGAACTTCTTCACCACCTTCAGCCTGTACTCCGGGTTCAAATCGAACGAGTACGCGTCGTGGATGTCGTTCGCCAGCGCCTCGATCTTCGCGCGGGCGTGCTCGCCAGCTCGGAGTGCGCGCCCGAGACCCGTCCGCGGAGACGAAGGGGGGACGCTCGAGACGTCCGACCCGGCGTCGCCGCGCGAGGCGCCCGACGCGGAGGCGTCGTCGTACGATTCGCTGTCGGACGCGACGTCGGCGGCGTCCATCGCGAACGAGCTGGGCGTCGACGAGTGTGTGACAACCCGAGCGGGCACCCGAAGAACGACCTCAACGTCCGGCGCTTGGCCCCTCGCCGGTGATGAGTTTCGCCCGGGGTTCTTCGGAAGACTCGAAAAAGCGTTTTCTGGGAAGCCCCGCGCCCCTCTTCCGAGACGCGCGTCGCGACCGCGCCGCACTCTCTTCGCGCGCGCACGCGTCGCTCGCGCCGATCTTCCGACCGAACGGCGCGATGCGCGCTGTCTCGCGCGCCACGACGCTCGTCGCCATCCTGACGATCCTCGCCGCCTCGTCGGCGTCGGCGTCGCGCCCCAGACCCCTCGTGGCGACGCAGTACCCGAACCCCCCACCCTCGAAGAACGCCACCTCCCGTCCCTCCGACCCCGAGCCCCCACCTCCACCCCTCGCCGCGCGGTCGTCCGACCCCGACGCCGCCATCGCGCGACCCGAGCCCCGCGAGAGCGAAGCCCCGCCGAGGCCCGACCCCGACGCGCCGCTCCGCGAGAAGGAGGAGGACGTCGAGCTCGAACCGGAAGAAACAGGAGGTTCGAAGCACGGACGCTGGTGGAAGGGCGGATGGTACGGTTGGGGATGGGGATGGGGGTATCCGTACTACTACGGGTACTCCTACTATCCCTACTACTGCAACTACTGGGGCTACGGCTACGGCGGGTACGGGTATTACAAGTCCGCGGGAGGCGACCCGGCGCAGCCTCCGCCGCGAACGAACGCCGCGGCGGCGGATGAAGACGAAAACGCCGCGGCGACGCCGTCGCCTCCGCGACGACAGAGAAGAATCACCGCCGCCG
>MDSW01222842.1_pt1 | contig 56778 bp, 52 predicted proteins | sample 811171 | NCBI WGS metagenome assembly MDSW01 (sample SAMN05326641, study PRJNA326480) | marine metagenome | isolation source: seawater | place: Atlantic Ocean: North West | collected 2012
AATATTAATTCCAAATTCAAGAATTTAGTCTGCTTAAGTATAGGAGGATCTAGATTAGGGCCAGAGTTGTTAAGTGAATTTCAATCCCTTGATGGTCCAGTAAATATCTTCTATTGCTCCAGTTATGACCTTTTAGAGATTAATGCCGTTCTAAGAAATTGTAAACAACATGAAACTTTAGTTTTTGCCTCTTCAAAATCTTTTGAAACATCTGAAATTCTCAAAAATTTAGATCACATCAAATCTTGGTTTGAGGAAAATCCTAATATCGACTTCCAGGATCATCTTTATGGCATATCAGCTAATGCTCATGCAATGAATTCATTCGGCATAAAAGAAAGCAATCAATTTTTTTTATTGGATTCTTTAGGAGGAAGATTTTCAATTTGGTCTTCTATAAGCTTACCAGGTTTTGTTAATTCTAACTTTAGTTCCTATCTTGATTTGCTTGAAGGGGCACAGCTAGCTGATAGGCATACAAATTCAGCTTCATGGGAATCTAATATCCCAGTAATAATGGCACTATTGAGTATATGGAATACAAGTGCACTAAACATAAATAATCATGGTATTTTCACTTATAACTTCAGATTACGATCACTATCAAAATATATCGCTCAAATGTCCATGGAGAGTAATGGAAAATCTATAAATTTCCAATTACAAGAATCTCCTTTTTCGACTTCTCCCTTAATCTGGGGAGGCTATGGCATTGAATCTCAACATTCAACTTTTCAGTGGCTTATGCAAGGTAAGACCGAAACTTCTTGTGATTTTATTGGGTTAGATGATGGAGAAAAAGAGACTCTAGATTCATACGAAATGCTCCTATCTCAGGTACTTGCTATGAGTTATGGTAAAGAAGATAAGCAACAGCCTTACAAATCAGTAAGAGGAAATAATCCTTGTTCTATTTTAAAGCTAAACTCCCTAGACCTTAAGAGCTTAGGGTTTTTGTTGGCTATTTATGAACACAAAGTTTTTATAGAAGCTTCTATTCTCGGAATAGACCCATTTGATCAATGGGGTGTACAACTAGGAAAGCAATTAGCTTTGGAAGCGAAAAGCAATAAAGAGTTTTTGAAAGATTATTTTTCTCAAATTTTTCTTCCCAAATCCTAGTTTATAATCTGTATATGGAACATAAGATTTCTTCTGTATCTCCCTATCTGATACCTGTCCTTGAAAAGGAAATAAAAGATTTTATTAAAGAGGTTCCAAAATCTCCTGGAGTTTATAAATTTTTAGACAAATACAACAATCCTATTTATATAGGAAAAGCTAAAGTATTAAAAAATAGAGTTGCGTCATACTTCAGACAATCTTCAAGAACAAAAAAGATAATAAAGCTACTTGAGCAGGCAAAATTTATTGATTTTGTTTTAACGAATACTGAGCTAGAGTCGCTTCTCCATGAACAATTTTTAATAAAAGAATTTAAACCCAAATTTAATGTTCAATTCAAGGACGATAAAGGATATCCATGGATTAAAATTGAATCTAAAAAAAAGTTTCCTGCTGCTAAATCCTTTTTAGGAAAAAAGTTAGAGAATGGAAAGTTTTTTGGCCCTTTTCCAAATTCTTATGCGGTAAGGGATGCTTTGAAGCTTGTCCAAAAAACTTTTAAATTGAGAAATTGTTCTGATGCATACTTTAAAAACCGAACCAGACCTTGTCTTCAGTACGAAATAGGAAGATGTTCGGCCCCTTGTATAGGCCTTATAGGTAAAGATGAGTATTTGTTGGAGGTTAAAAGAGCAGAATTATTATTGGAAGGAAAATCTGAAGATTTAGTTCATAATTTCTATATTTCTATGGATAAATTTTCTCAAGCTAAAGATTATGAAAAAGCAGCAATATACAGAGATAGAATTTCTTCTTTAAGAGATATACAAAGATCTCAGAGCATTGCTGGCTTTAACAAAAGCAGAGATGCTATTTATGTTTCTTCTTCTTCAAATCAAATAAAAGTTGGCGTAACTTCAGTTAATCAAGGATGGGTTACAGGGCATAAAAATTATTTACAAATAGAAGGTTTCGATGAGACAGATACCTTAGGAAATTTCATTACCCATAGATATTTAAATAATAATGATTGTCCAGATTTTCTTGTTATAAACCAAAAATTAGAGAATAAAGGTCTATTAGAGAAAGCTTTATCTTCAGAGTTTTCGCGCAAAATCTCGATCATAACTAAGCCTGGAAAGAAAGATAAAGGTCTCTTGGATGCCTGTAAGGCGAATACTGAATATGTTTTAAGAAAAAATAGGTTTGATAAAGGTATAGATGTCAAATTCAAAGAATTAAAAGAGGGCCTGCAATTACAACATGATTTAGCGCTAATAGAATCCTATGATATTAGCCATCATGCAGGTAAGAATGCAGTGGCAGGTTGTGTTGTTTACACGGCACGCGGGAAGGCACGTAATTTATATAGATCATACAATATCAGTAAGCCTAATTGGGGAAACGATATTGGATCTATGACAGAATTAATTGAGAGGAGGTTTTCTGGAGTTAAAACAAAAGAGTTACCTGGACTAATTATCATTGACGGCGGTAAGACACACCTCAAACAGGTTGTACAAGCTTTTCATGCTTGTGATATTCATGAAGTCAATGTCATTTCAATTTCAAAAGGCGTTAGAAGAAAAGCGAATTTTGATACTATACACCTTTCGAATGGTGAAAGTATTAAGGTTAAAGAGGCCGCTATTTTTCATCAGTTCATTCAAGAAATTAGAGATGAGACCCATAGATATGCATTATTAAATCAGAAGAAAAAAATGAGAAAAACCTCAATCCTTTCTTCTCTAGATGAGTTATCAGGCATAGGAAGTGTTAGAAAGAAAGTTTTATTACGTTACTTTGGATCCCTAGAGCAGATTAAAAGAGCAAGCGTAGAGGATTTATCTGAAGTAGAAGGAATAGGCAAGCATACTGCTGAGTCAATATTTAGACAATTGCACAACCAATAAGAATGGCAAATTACATAACAATCTTAAGAATAGTTCTTATATTTCCAGTTTTAATTTTAGTATCACCTACTTCAGCACCATCAAATTGGATAGCTTTATTTATATTTATTGTTGCAGGCTTGACAGATCATTTAGATGGATATTTGGCTAGAAAAACAGGCACTACAAGTGATTTGGGGGGGCTATTGGATTTAATTGCAGACAAGTTACTGATATGCATTACTATACTATTTCTAATTTCATTTGGTGACCGAGATGCTTTGGTAATACCCTCCATCATTATTATTGCCAGAGAACTAATTATTTCTTCATTTAGACAATTTGTTGCGGAAAATTCTAATTTTTCTAATTTTAAAGTTAGTTTAATAGGTAAATTCAAGACCACAATCCAGATAACAGCCTTGTCTTTCTTGATTGTATCACCAAATTTTTTGGATACCTTCTACTCTATTACCGTCTTCCTGTTTTGGCTAGCTTCCTTTCTTTCTGTTTATAGTTTATTTGATTATTTGAGATCTTACTCAAATAAAATTTAGCTTACTCTGCGCTTTTTTAAATTTTATTAACATCTACTACAACTAACATAGGAAGATTATTTAATTTTGTCTTATAATACATTTTTAATTTATAGAAGTTAAAAATTTCTGAAAATATATAATATATGAATTTTAAGACATATGGTTGCGGTTCACAAAATATCAAGTTTTTTTAAACATAAAAAAGGAGAAATGATCCATGCTTGGGATATAACTAGCGCTTATAATTCCATAAAAGATTATAAATTCAGCAAGAAAACTTTTGAACGCAAAATCTTATCTTCAAAATTTTTGCCAAATTACATAGACAAAAATTTAACCTCTCTAACTATTATTAACCATGTAAAAGAATACTGGGATAATTTAACGAAAAAGAAAAGATTTACCTCCTTGAATGGGACTTTGTATCAATTAGGGGATTCAAAGATTATCTATCTACAAGATAAACGAGGAAAAAGGTACTGGATACCAATTCACTCTTCTCCCTCATCAGAGGAATGGCTTTTAGCTCTAAAGGCTTTAAGCAAGCTTGTAGGAAATAATTTAATAATTTGGCCTAATTTTGAGCTTTATTTAATTTTCAAAGAAATCTTGACCTTATATGAAAGTGAACAGATCGTGCTAGATAAACACATTATAGTCTTACCCTGCGGAGCTTTTCTAAATCCCAAAACTCTTAAAACCGAACCCTCAGTACAAAAAAAAGAAAATAATAATCTTATGATAAAAAATAATTTAAGCCATTTAGACCTTTTAGAATCAGAGTCAATTCATTTATTTCGGGAAGTATTTTCAGAAGCTTCAAATCCAGCTATGTTGTATTCAATGGGTAAAGATAGTGCAGTAATGCTTCATTTGGCAAGAAAGGCTTTCTATCCATCAAAAGTACCTTTTCCAATCCTACATGTAGATACTGGATGGAAGTTTCAGGAAATGTATGAATACCGAAATTGGGTTCAAGAGACTTTTGACTTGGATCTTCTTGTTTATAAGAATGAAGAAGGTGTTGAGAAAGGAATCAATCCTTTTGATCACGGAAGTAAAATCCATACAGAAATTATGAAGACTGAGGCACTCAAGCAAGCTCTAGATCATTATAAGTTTGATTTTATTTTTGGTGGCGCAAGACGGGATGAAGAAAAGAGCAGAGCTAAAGAAAGAGTTCTATCATTTAGATCTAGAAATCATATATGGGATCCAAAGAGCCAAAAACCTGAGTTATGGCATCTTTATAATTGTAAAAAAATGCAAGAGGAAAGTGCTAGGGTATTCCCTTTATCAAATTGGACTGAGCTAGATATATGGCACTATATATACAGAGAAGATATAGATATTGTACCTTTATATTTTTCGTCGGTCCGACCAGTTGTAAAAAGAGAGGATTGTTATCTAATGGTTGATGACGATCGTTTTCAATTGTTAGAGGGAGAAGAGCTTCAAATGAAAGAAATTAGATTTAGAACGTTAGGCTGTTATCCTTTAACTGCTGCTATCGAGTCCTCCGCCAAAGACCTGCCTGCAATTCTATTAGAACTAATAGAATCAAATACCACAGAAAGGAGTGGGAGATTAATTGATCAAGATGAAGATAGTTCAATGGAACAAAAGAAAAAGGAAGGTTATTTCTAAAGGTTTAGACATGAAAGGAAAAAGAAAAGAAATGAATAAAAACCTCCTTCCCTTAGATCAATACTTAAAACATCAAGAAGCGCTTCCCACGTTGAAATTTATAACTTGCGGAAGTGTTGATGATGGTAAAAGTACCTTAATTGGAAGAATGCTATACGAAGCTCAAGCCTTGCTCGAAGAACAGTTACTTAATCTACAAAATGAATCAAAGAAATATGGTACTCAAGGTCAAAACATTGATTATGCTCTTCTTGTTGATGGCTTATCTGCTGAGAGGGAACAGGGTATAACCATCGATGTAGCTTATAGGTTTTTCTCTACAGAAAATAAAAGGTTCATTGTCGCAGACGCACCCGGACATGAAGAGTATACAAAAAACATGGTTACTGGAGCCTCTAATGCTGATCTTGCAATCATATTGGTCGATGCTAGGAAGGGTATATTAGAGCAAACAAAAAGGCATTCTTTCTTGGCCTCTCTTCTAGGAATTAAAGATATAGTTTTAGCTATCAACAAAATGGACCTTATTGAATATAGCCAAGAAAAGTTTGATCAGATAGTAGACCAGTACAAACTGGTTCTTGACTCTCTAAATTTTAATAGTGTGAGTTACATACCCATATCAGCGCTGAATGGAGAGAATATCAAGCTTAATAGCAGCAATTTAGCATGGTATAAAGGGCCTTCTCTTCTAAATTTTCTTGAAATTTTTGAAGTAGAATCACATGACATAAAATCTCTAAGAATGCCTGTGCAAAATATATTGCGCCCTAATCAAGATTTTAGAGGAATTTGTGGAATGATTCAGGCCGGGCATTTGAAGAAAGGGCAGCATATAAAAATTGCTTCTTCTAACTCTATATCCAAAGTCAAGTCTATTAATATCGGTGATAAAGAAATATCTAAAGCAATCAAAGGACAATCTATAAGTATTGAACTTGAGAAGGATCTAGATGTTTCCAGAGGAGATCTAATTGTCAGTCAAGAAGATAAATTCTCAATATCAAATTTATTTGAAGTTAATTTAGCCTGGCTTTCCGAAGACAAATGCTTTAAGGGAAGGAAGTACCTTTTCAAAATAGGCACTAGATACATAAAAGGAAAAATCTTAGATATTAAGCATAAATATAATGTAAATAATTTTGAAAAGTTAAAATCAAACTCATTAAGATTAAATGACATAGCTTGTGCAGTAATCCAATTAGACGAAGATATACCTTTTGATACATATCAAGAAAATAGAGAAACTGGCTCTTTGATACTAATAGACCCAGTAGACTATCAAACAAAAGGTGCTGCAACTATCTTACACTCAGTTAGAAGGGCAACTAACATACATAAGCAGAAAACAAATATCAACAGAGAAAATAGAGAATTACTTAATGGTCATAAGGGCAAGTTAGTTTGGTTTACAGGTTTAAGTGGTTCTGGAAAGTCTACAATAGCTAATGCTTTAGAAATAGATTTACACTACAAAGATATTAAGACCTATCTATTAGATGGAGATAACTTAAGGTTAGGGCTTAATCAAGATCTGGGATTCAAAGAGGAAGATAGAGTAGAGAATATTCGACGAGTTGGAGAGGTTGCAAAATTAATGGTTGATGCCGGTCTTTATGTATTGGCTTCTTTTATTTCTCCATATGAGAAAGATAGACAGATGGTAAGAGATCTATTCCAAGACGAAGATTATGTCGAGGTATTTGTAAGCACAAGCCTTGAAGTTTCAGAAAAAAGAGACCCAAAGGGCTTATATAAAAAAGCAAGAGAAGGAACGCTGCCAAATTTTACAGGCATCAACAGTCCTTATGAGAAACCAAAGAATTCAGATATCGTAATCGACACTGATGAGGTATCAGTTAAAAGGTCTGTACAGATGATTATCTCTTATCTTGGTTTATAGGCGTGGATCCTATTCTTTTACCTTTTGTTGGCTTTCTAGTCGGTATCTTAATAGGGCTCACCGGTGTAGGCGGAGGAGCAACTCTTGCTCCTGTGCTTTTGATATTTTTTCAGTTGGAGTTGATTGCTGTTGTCGCTATAGATTTAGTTTTTTCTTGTATTACTAAATCAATTGGCATCATATTTCATTTTAGGAAAAAAACTATAGATTGGAAAATTTCCAAGAGACTCTGGGCGGGAAGTATCCCTGCATCTTTGATTATCCTTTTGTTTATAAATACAAACCCCATCTTTTTTTCCGAAATTATGATGAATGTTTTATGTATTTTAATCTTCATTTCTGGAATGATTATGATCTTTAGAGATTTAATTAATACGTCTACCTACAAGTATCTAAATTTATTTAAATTAAAAGAAACTAAGAACAGTTTTGTCACTACTATCTTTGGCTCTTTGATAGGGGCTTCAGTCTCTGCAACATCAGTTGGCGCTGGAGCAATAGGAGCAGCTATTTTAAATATTCTTTACCCCAAAAGACTTAATCCCTATAGTTTAGTAGGCACTGACATCGTTCACGCTATTCCTGTTACCTTTTTAGCAGGTTTTACTTACTTTGCTTTTGGAAATTTAGACTTATCAATTTTAGGGTTGCTCTTAACTGGCTCTGTGCCTGGTGTCATTATTGCAAGTAATTCAATATTCAATTCTCCACAAAATCTTATAAGGATTATAATAGGAATAAATTTAATTGCCTCATCAGTGTTTCTTTTTTATTTTGACTAAAAAAATGTTGTACTGTAAATCTTTCTTTTGAAAATGGCTGAGTAGCAAAATGGTTATGCAGAGGATTGCAAATCCTTAGACGCCGGTTCGATTCCGGCCTCAGCCTCCATTCTTTTCTCTACTAAACTTTAGTAATAAAGTACAATGCCAAAATGCCCGGGTGGTGGAATTGGTAGACACAAGGGACTTAAAATCCCTCGAAGGAAACTTCGTGCCGGTTCGAGTCCGGCCCCGGGCACCAATTTGTGTGCATAATCTTTAAACAAGGGGAAAATAAACTTAACTATGAAAATCGCAGTTATAAGTGGTGGCTTTGATCCAATACACAGCGGTCACATTTCATATATTGAGCATGCTTCTCGTTTAGGATCTAAGCTAGTTATTTTACTAAACAGCGACGACTGGTTGATAAAGAAAAAAGAAAGGTTCTTTATGCCTTTTCAAGAAAGAAAGACTATTTTATCAAACCTTAAGTTTGTAGATGAAGTTATGGCATTTGAAGACGATCATTTGGGGAGTTGTATAAATGGATTAATAGATTTGAAAGTTAAGTATCCAGATGACGAGATAGTTTTTTGTAACGGAGGAGATAGAGATAAAGAAAATATTCCAGAAATGTCTGTGCAAGGAATCTCTTTTGAATTTTCAGTCGGTGGTAGCGATAAACAAAATTCAAGTAGTTGGATATTAAAGAATTGGGCATATCCCATGGAAAAGAGAGTTTGGGGAGAATTTTATGACTTGTTTGTCGACAAAAATGTAAAAGTAAAAGAACTCGTTGTTGATCCATCCAAAGGTATGAGCTTTCAGAGACATCAAAAAAGAAATGAATTTTGGTTAGTTACGCATGGCGCCTGTAAAGTACGTCACTCAACAGGAGAGTCAGAAGAATATGAGGAAAAGATATTACACAAACATGACTCACTATTCATCCTTGAACAGGAGTGGCATCAAATATTTAATCCATATGATGAAAAATGCCATATTGTTGAGATACAGTATGGTAAAGAAACTTCTGAAGAAGATATTGAAAGACTCTACTATTATGATAAAAATTCATGATTATTTCTAATTTGTTGAGACTATAATTTCTTGGCTTACATTCTTTATACTAAGTAACATCATCTAGAGGTATAATTCATGCAGGATTTAAAGTGTAAAATTTTAAGATATGAATGATATTAGTACCCAAGACTTACTATCTTTTCTTATAAAGAAAATTTACTTAATAGGTTTCATTACTTTCTTAATTGCTTCATTAACAAGTATAGTCGCATTAAACTTGCAAGAAATTTATCGAAGTGAAGCTTTACTGCAAATTTCAGATAGCAGTTTATCCTCGTCTCCTTCTTCAGCTTCAGTATCTTCTAGCGCTATGGGGGGGCTGGCTTCCCTAGCGGGCTTAAATTTAGACTCATCATCAGGCTCATCTAATTCAAAGAATCCGTCCTACGTGACTGCCAAAATAACTTCTCGATCTTTCTTTGATCATTTAGCTTCTTTTCCAGGTGTTCTTGAGAATGTTTTTGCTCATGAATCATTTGACTTTGATTCTAATAAAATGATCTATGATGATACTGTATTTAATTCAAAAACCAATGAATGGGTTCGAATTCCGTCTGGCTTAAGAAAATCTAAACCTTCTTCTTTAGAAGCTCATGAGGTTTTCTTATCTGACCTAACTATATCAGTTGATAAAAAGACGCAATTCATATACATGACTTACGATCATTCCTCACCTTTCTTCGCTAAGGAAATTTTAGAGCTTATTTTCAAAGAAATAAATTCTCTTCAAAAAGAACAAGATTTAATTCAATCCACAAAAGAACTTGACTATCTAACTAATCTTAAATCTACCAACAAACTAGTTTATGTAGAACAATCTCTTTCGAATCTGATCTTAAAAATTATTAATGAACAGATGTTGGCTAGTGTTAATGATGAATATCTAGTTGAGTACATAGATGAACCTTATGTTGCCGAATCTAGAATATTTCCTCGAAGGACATCTCTTGTGCTATCAGTTACAGCTGTTGGCTTTGTAATAACGATATTAAGTATGCTTATCTTTAATTTTGGTTTTAGGAGCACTCAAAAAAATTCTTAGAAAAATAATGCAATTTTATAGCAATTATCTCAAACAACTTTCAGATTATATTCAGAACATAAATCATGATGATCTTAACTCAGCGACCTTATTAGTTGAGGATACAAAAAAGAACAAGGGCAAAGTAATTGTGGTTGGTAACGGTGGTAGTGCTGCAATGGCTAGCCATGTTTCTGTTGATTTTACTAAGGCAGCTAAGACTAGATCAATAAATTTTAATGAAGCTGACTTAATTACTTGTTTTGCCAATGATTATGGATATGAAAATTGGGTTATAGAAGCTCTTAGGGCTTATGCCGATCCTAATGATCTTATTATCTTGATTAGTAGTAGTGGTCAGTCTGATAACATTGTAAACGCCGCTAAACTGACTCAATCTATGGGAATGAAATTGATAACTCTCTCGGGTTTTTCCGAATCTAATCCATTAAGGAAGCTTGGTGATGTCAATTTATGGATAGATAGTGAGAACTATAATTTTATAGAAATGACTCACCATATCTGGCTTCTTGCGATTGTTGATCATGTTATTTCAAGACAAGAAGATTAAGTGTCAACTAAAGCATTATTGTTGTCAGGGGGCTACGGCACCAGGTTAAGTCCATTATCCGATATTTGGCCAAAGTGCTTAATGCCTATTAAGGACAAAGCTCTTTTAGAGTATTGGATAGATACCCTTCATGACTCTGGCATTCACGATATATTGATTAATCTTCATTATCTTTCAGATGAAGTAAAAAAATTTCTTGAAAGAGATAAATTCAAAGGTTTGGTTACTTGTGTTTATGAAGATAAGTTATTAGGTACAGCTGGAACTCTGATAAAAAATCATGAATTCTTTAGAGGAGGGGACATCTTGCTTGCTCACGCTGACAATTTTTGTAGTGCTAACTTTTCTGATTTTATTTATGCCCATCAAGAAAAACCAAAATCTTCTATTGTTACCATGATGACATTTACCACCGATCAACCTGAATCTTGTGGGATTGTAACAACAGATACAAATGGCATATTAATTGACTTTCATGAAAAAGTTTCAAGCCCACCTTCAAACATAGCCAATGGAGCAATTTACATGTTGAATGAAGAATTTCTAGATTGGATAACTCAACAAAGTGAAATTACTGATTTTAGTTTAGAAGTAATACCAAGACTTTTAGGAAAAATTAGTGTTTGGCATAATGAAGGAATTCATATTGATATAGGAAGTATTGAAAATCTTTTAAAGTGTCAAACTTTAGAAAGAAAAAACAGTGAAGTTCATAGAGATGAATGGCATTATTTATTTATGAAACATCCTATTCATAAATTAATAGAGCAAGCTCGAGAAAGGAATGAAGAAAAATCCAAATAAATATTATTTAGTAATTGGTTCTAATTCTTTTACGGGAACACATTTTATTTCTCACCTTCTATCTAAAGACATTCAATGTGTAGGCATAAGTCGATCCGCTGAGTTAGATAAACCTTTTTTAGCTCATAAATGGAGGGACTACAAAGAAGGTTTATACGAATATTTCAATTATGATTTAAATAATGACTTATCAAAAATTATCGAATTAGTGAATGCACGACGCTTTACGCATATTATCAATTTTGCTGCTCAAAGTATGGTTGGACAAAGCTGGAATTCTCCTGAGGACTGGTACCAAACAAATATAGTTTCCTTATCCAAATTGATTAATGCTATTAAAGATTTCTCATTTATAGAGAAATACGTAAGCATCACGACGCCTGAGGTATATGGTTCTACAGAAGGTTGGATCAAAGAGAATTTTAATTTTAATCCTTCCACACCGTATGCTATATCAAGGGCTGCTCAAGATTTACATCTAAAAGCTTATCATGATACTTTCAACTTCCCTGTGCTTTTTACAAGGGCAGCAAATGTTTATGGACCCGGACAAAGTCTATATCGAATAATACCTAGGGCAATTATTGAAGCCTTGACGGGAGGCAAATTTAAACTTGATGGAGGTGGAAAATCTACTAGATCTTTTATACATGTAGAAGATGTTTGCAGTGCAACACTAAAAATTGCTGAAGATGGCAAAATTGGCACCTCTTACCATATATCTGGAACCGAGAGTATTATGATTAAAGATTTAGTTCAGCAGATATCTGATCTTTGCGGTGTCAAACTAGAAGATTTTGTAGAACAAGGCCCAGATCGACCTGGGAAAGATTCTGCTTATTTATTAGATTCATCTAGTATAAGAGAAGAACTGAACTGGGAAGATAAGATAAAGCTTTCAGAAGGTTTGAACCAAACTTTTGATTGGGTGAAAGAGAATCTTGAATTTTTAAATAATCATACCAAGGAGTACTCTCATAAAAAATGAAAAAAATACTTGTTACTGGTGGATGCGGATTTGTAGGGAGCGCATTAGTTTCTAAACTCATCGCTCAAGGCTATAGAGTCATTGTAGTTGATACTGAATGGTTTGGTAATTTTCTTACACCCCATGAGAACCTGACCTGTATAAAAGCAGATATAAGAAATATAGAAGACATTCCTTTTGAAGGTGTCGAGACAATAATTCATCTGGCTAATATTGCAAATGATCCAAGTGTCGAATTAAATCCCTCACTGTCTTGGGAAGTAAATGTCCTTGCCACACAACAAATGGCAAGTGAAGCTAGGAAACATGGTGTTAAACAGTTCATCTATGCAAGTAGTGGAAGTGTTTACGGAATTAAAAAAGAGGAACGTGTTACGGAAGAATTAGATCTCGTGCCCATATCTGTTTACAACAAAACCAAAATGGTTTCTGAAAGAGTATTAATGAGTTATCAAGATGACTTTAAAATTCATTGCATAAGGCCTGCAACTGTTTGTGGCTGGTCTCCAAGAATGAGATTGGATGTAAGTGTAAATATGTTCACTTGGCAGGCTCTGAGAAATAATGAAATGACAGTTTTTGGAGGAGATCAAGTAAGGCCTAATATACACATACAAGACATGGTGAATGTGTATGAACATTTCTTAAAAAATATAGAAATAGAATCTGGTTGCTACAATGCAGGTTTTGAAAATATTTCTATAATTGACATAGCTAACCTTATAGGAAAGAAACTTCAAGGAACCAAAATTTCAGTTACTGAAAGTAATGATCCTAGATCTTACAGACAAGATTCACAAAAGTTACTTGATACAGGTTTTGTACAGAAATACTCTGTAAGCGATGCTATAGACGATATCATTGATTCTTTCGAAGCCGGTGAATTACAAGAAGGAGATAATTGCTTTACTGTCAAGTGGATGAGACATCTCAACCTAGATCAGTAGCTAAAGGTATTAAGAATGAAATTGTTGGAAAAAATACAAAATCAAGAGGCAGTAGTTTCTATCATTGGGTTAGGTTATGTTGGTTTACCTTTGGCAATAGCATTTCTAGAAAAAGGCTATCAAGTAATTGGATTGGATATAGATAAAAATAAGATAGAAACTTTAAGAGAGGGCAATTCTTACTTAAATCACATTTCAAAGGATCTATTTGCTAAATTCTTATCCTCAAAAGCTTTCACTCCTTCAGATAATTTTAAAGAGCTAAAAAAGGCTGATGCCATAATCATATGTGTTCCTACTCCTTTGAATAAATTTAGAGAGCCCAATCTTAAGCCTGTCATGGATTCTGTAAAATTCATAAAAGATAACTTGAAAAAGGGTCAATTAGTTATTCTTGAATCTAGCACTTATCCTGGAACAACAGATGATCTGATATTGAATGAACTTGAATTTTCTGGATTGAAGGCAAATAAAGATTTTTATCTAGCTTATTCACCTGAGAGAGAAGATCCAGGTAATAAACAATTTTCAACATCTACTATACCTAAAATTATTGGAGCAGATACTCCTAAATCACGAATGCTCGCAAAAAAATTGTATGAAAACATAATCACTGAAGTTATTACTGTTTCTAGCTCTAGAACTGCTGAAGCAACTAAATTGACTGAAAATATATTTAGAAGTGTGAATATAGCACTTGTTAATGAACTCAAGCTAATTTACGATGTTATGGGAATTGATATTTGGGAAGTTATTGATGCAGCTTCTACAAAACCATTCGGTTATATGCCCTTTTACCCAGGCCCAGGTCTAGGAGGACATTGCATTCCAATTGATCCGTTCTATCTTACCTATAAGGCAAGAGAATACGATGTACCAACTAAATTCATAGAATTAGCTGGAGAGATAAACACTAGCATGCCCCATTTCGTATTGAAAAAGATTATTGATAGTCTTAATTTATTTTCTAACAAATCAATAAGTCAATCGAAAATTCTGATAGTTGGAATGGCTTACAAGAATAATATTGATGATATAAGAGAAAGTCCTTCTTTGACTCTTGCTAGTATGTTACTAAAAAATAAAGCAAAAGTTTCTTATCATGACGAATATATACCCTCAGTACCTTACATTAAAGAGTTTTCAGAGTTATCAGGAATGAAAAGCATTAAATTGACAAAACAAAAAATACAATCTTTTGATGCAATTCTCATAATAACCGACCATAGTTATATCAACTTTGGGACTATAGCAAAACACTCTAAACTTATCATTGATACTAGGAATGCAATGCATGGAATAGAAACATCTGCTTATGTAGTAAAGGCCTAGAATGTCGCTAAATAATCTTAAAGTATTTGGATTAATTCCAGCAAGAGGTGGGTCTAAGGGTATAAAAAATAAAAATATGTTCTCAATTAACGGCAAACCCTTGATCGACTTTACAATTGAGGCTTCACTAAACTCAAAATTCATTGATACAACATATCTTTCAAGTGACTCTGATGACATACTAAACTATGGCAAAGAAAAAAATATTTCAGTCCTTAAAAGACCTTCTAAGTATGCAAATGATGACTCAAATGCAATACAAGTTGTTTCACACTTTTACGATTTTTTGATTTTAGAGGGAAAAATTTCTAAAGAAGAAGACTTTTATCTGTCATATTTGCAGCCTACCTCTCCATTAAGAAATGCCGAAATACTTGATGAAAGCTTCAAATTGCTTGAAGGGTCTCCTGAAGAAAGCATTATTAGTTTGGTTGAAAATGCACATACTCCATATAAATCTTTTTATCTTGATGAAAATGGACTTGTCCAATCGTTATTTGATGAATCTTTAACTAATCAAAATAGACAAAGTTTAAAGAAAACCTATAGAGCAAATGGTGCAATTTATACATTTTTAATCTCTAAGTTTCTCTCTAATAGCGGATTCCCTTCCAATGCATCAAAACCTTTTATTATGAAATCTTCTGAAAGTTTAGATATTGATAGTTATGAAGATTTAGATGCTTTAAAATTACAACTTTCTTAATTAAGGTTCAAAATGACTGATAAAGTAAACCCGAAAATAGTTATTGGAGACAGAAAGGTAGGCTTGGACTACGATCCTTTAATTATAGCCGAGATAGGCATCAACCATAATGGATCGCTTGAGGTTGCAAAAAAAATGGCTAAGACTGCTATTGAAGCTGGTGTAGATGTTGTAAAGCATCAAACGCATATAGTTGAAGACGAAATGTCACCTGAAGCAGCTAAAGAAAAAATAGACTATATTGGTAAATCAATTTATCAATTGATGGATGAATGTGCACTTTCAAAAGAAGATGAATATGAATTAATGAACTATGTTCATGATTTAGGAGGTATCTTTCTCAGTACACCCTTTTCTAGAGCTGCAGCAGATAGATTAATGGATTTTGATGTCCCTGCTTTTAAAATTGGTTCCGGTGAATGTAACAATTATCCCTTGCTTGAGCATATAGCTGAATTCAATAAGCCTGTTATTCTAAGTACAGGCATGAATGACCTCGAGTCTGTAAAAAAAGCAGTTGATATCTTCAATGCTAATGAAGTTGATTGCGCAATTCTTCATACAACAAACATTTACCCTACACCTCCTAGTTTAGTTCGACTTGGAGCTCTTGAAGAAGTAAAAAATACTTTCCCTAATCATGTCGTCGGACTATCAGATCATACTACTACAAATCATGCCTGCTTCGGTGCTGTTGCCTTAGGTGCTTCCATTTTGGAGAGACATTACACAGATGACATGAACAGACAAGGTCCAGACATTATTAACTCAATGGATCCCCAATCTGCAAGAGAGCTAGTTGAAGGATCAAAGATCTTGAAACTTGAAAGAGGGGGAACTAAGGGGCCCATAGACGAGGAAAAACCAGTAATAGATTTTGCTTATGCTTCGGTAGTTACCATAAGCAATATAAAAGCTGGAGAAGCTTTCTCAAGAGAGAACTTATGGGTAAAAAGACCTGGAACAGGACCTATATTTGCAGAGGATTATAAATCTCTTCTAGGAAAAAAAGCAGCTAATGATATAGAGATTGATAAACACTTACAGTTATCAGATATAGAGAATTAGATGACCAAAAGAAAAATTACTTGTATAACTGGAACTAGAGCAGATTATCCAAGGGTGAGAAGCGTTCTGAGAGAGATACAAAAAAGAAAAGAATTAGAGCTTTCATTGATAGTAACTGGTTCTCATTTATTAGATGACTACGGATATTCTGCCCAAGAAATTATTGATGATGGATTCGATATCTCAAAAAAAGTAGAAATGTTTATAGGTGATTTTGATTCTCCTTTGGGAATGACAGAGGCTTCAGCTAGATGTACGGCGGGGGTTGCAAAAGCTTTAGATGAATTGAACCCCGATCTAGTATTAATTACAGTAGATAGAGTTGAAACTTTAGCAAGCACAACAGCTGCTAGCTTGATGAATTTTCCTATTGCGCACATCCAAGGGGGTGAAGTTACTGGAACGATTGATGAATCAATTCGTCATGCAGTAACAAAATTAAGTCACATACATTTCCCTGCTACAGATGATGCCGCTCAGAGAATAATTTTAATGGGTGAAAATAAGGATTTAGTCTTTAATACTGGATGTCCGTATATAGACGAGATACAACAAGCTACAATCAAATCCAAGAAAGAATTATCAATGCAATATGGATTTGATGATTCTAAAGATATCATCATTTTTACTCAACATTCCGTTACAACAGAGTTTGAAGAATCTTCTGCTCAGGTAGAAAAAACAATAGATGCACTAAAAGATTTCTCTGATAAACAGGTAATCTGTTTTTTCTCTAATACAGATGCCGGTGGAAAAGAAATAATCAAAAAAATAACAGATCAAAAACACTTTATAATTATACCCAACATGTTAAGCACTGATTTTTTAAGCTTAATGTCCCATAGCTCTCTTATGATTGGTAACTCTTCCTCGGGAATAAGAGAAGCACCTAGCTTTAAGTTACCTGTTATAAATATTGGCACTAGACAAAACGGAAGGCTTAGAGCATCTAATGTGATAGATGTAGATCACGATTTAAGTCAAATTAAAGACGCACTAAACAAAGTTTTCAATGACTCAGAATTTAGGGATTCTCTTAAAGATTTAAAAAATCCTTATGGAGATGGTACTGCCGCAAAGAAGATTGTTGATGTGTTATCTAATATAGAAATTAATCAAAAATTAATTCAGAAAGAAATTTGTTATGACCTATAAATTTAAAAAAATTCTAATTACAGGTGGCTCCGGCACTATTGGTATACCTACATCAAATGAGTTAATTTCTAGAGGAATTGAAGTAGTAGTTTTTGATCTAAATGAGCAACTAGAAAGGCATGAATCTTTTTTAGATCCAAAGGTTGAAAAATTTTCTGGCTCAATACTGGATTCAGCTTCTCTTAGAGATGCTTTAAATGGATGTGATGGAGTGATCCATTTAGCCGCACATCTTGGTGTACAAAGGACAGAAACAAACAGACTCAGATGTCTTGACATTAATATTGCAGGTACTCAAAAGGTCCTTGATGCTTGCACTATGAATGGCAATATTAAAAAAGTTATTTACGCTTCATCTTCGGAAGTTTATGGAGAGCCTCTTGAAAATCCAATAACAGAAAATGCCATTACACAAGGAAAGACCGTTTATGCAGTGTCTAAGCTAGCTGGAGAGGAACTTGTAAAGGCCTACAATTCTGAGTTTCCTAATATGGATTATACAATTCTTAGGTACTTTAATGCTTACGGGCCTCATCAAGTAAGTCAGTTCGTAATATCAAGATTCATACACAGGGTAGTGATGGATAAGCGGCCAATAATCTTTGGAGACGGAAGCCAAAAAAGATCCTATAATTTTTCTTCAGACACAGCTAGAGGTACCGTTGACTCCTTATTAAGCGAGGAGACCAACGGTAAAATTCTTAATATTGGTAATAGTGATGAGCCAATATCTTTAATTGATTTAGGGAATAGGATTATAAAAATTGCAGGCAAGGAAGACTCTCTTGAGATAGAGGTCAAAAACTCATTTGAAAAAACAGATAGAGATAGTAAAAGAGAGATTTTTCAAAGATACTGCAATACAGATTTAGCTAAGTCAATAATTGGCTATCGGTCCGAAGTATCTTTAGATGAAGGAATAAAAAAAATAATTGAGATCGGAGCATTCGAGGATACATGGGCTAGCTCTGAAAAAAATTACATCATAGATTAACTTTTATATTATGAATACAGAAGACCTGGCTAAAAAACTACGCTTGGATGTTATAGAAATGTCTCACAGAGCAAAAGCTGCTCATCTTGGCTCTGCTCTTTCGACTATTGATATACTCTCAGTGCTTTATTCTTCTTTTTTACAAATTTATGATTTAGACAATAAAAAATATGAGGACAGAGACCGTTTCATTTTAAGTAAAGGACACGCAGCAACTGCCCTTTACGCTACATTAGCTTACTTTGGAATTATCGATAAGGAAGAATTACTTTATTATGGAAAAAAAGGTTCCCTTTTAGAAGAACACCCTTCTACAAAGCTTGCAGGAGTAGAGGCCTCTACTGGCTCATTAGGACATGGCTTACCTATTGCGAATGGGATATCTTTATCAGCTAAGATTCTATCTAAAAAATTCAAAGTTTATGTGCTTATGAGCGATGGTGAATGTAATGAAGGCTCAGTTTGGGAAGCAGCAATGTTTGCTTCTAAAAATAAATTAGACAACCTTACTGCGATAGTAGATTTTAATAAATGGCAAGCAACGGGAAGAAGCCAAGACGTCCTTCAACTAGACCCATTTTCTGATAAATGGAAAAGTTTTGGCTGGGAAGTAATTCAAATTGACGGTCATTCTCATAAGCAAATAGCTGAAGCATTCTCTCAAACATCAAATGAAAAACCAAAATTAATAATAGCTGATACAGTAAAAGGAAAGGGAGTCTCTTTTATGGAAGATGATAATAATTGGCACTATAGAAGTCCAAATGAAGAGGAAGTAATGCTGGCAAGGCATGAACTGGGCCTATCATGAGAAATGCTTTCGCAGCCTCAGTTACCCGTCTTGCTTCAAAAGATGCAAATATTGTCTTATTGGCTGGAGATATCGGTAATAGACTTTTTGATGAATATAAGGATAGCTTTCCTTCAAGATTTTATAATTGTGGAGTTGCGGAAGCATCCATGACAGGCCTTGCTTCAGGGTTAGCTTCCTCAGGTTTGAAACCTATCACTTATACAATAACTCCTTTTAACACCTTGAGGTGCCTTGAACAAATAAGGGTTGATGTCTGTTATCCTGATTTACCTGTCATAATAGTTGGCACAGGATCAGGAATTTCTTATGCCAGTCTAGGAGTTACTCATCATTCTCTAGAAGATATAGCAATAATGAGAGTACTCCCTAATATGAATGTTTTAGCTCCATCTGATTCTATCGAAGTCGATTTAGCTTTAGAGGCAGCGTTGCAGCTCGGAAAACCAACCTATATAAGAATTGGAAAAAAAGGAGAGCCAGTTGTGCATACAAAAAAACCCAATTTTGAAATAGGTAAAGCAATTACCCTTCATAAGGGAGAAGGTATTGCACTTGTAGGGGTTGGCACAATGTTATCAGTTGCTCAAGAATGCAGAAATTTAATGATATCTGAAGGCCATAACCCTAGCCTGATTAGTCTTCATTCAATAAAACCTTTAGACGAAGATCTCTTGAAGCAACTTTTTTTAGACTATGAGTCTATAGTTGTTATCGAGGAACATGGTTTAGCAGGTGGTGCGGGAAGCGCTATTCTAGAATGGGGCAATCAAAACAAAGTGGATTTAAGGAAGCTAAATTGTTTTGGTACTCCTGATAGGTTCCTTATGAGTGAAGGTAATCAAATCGAAGCAAGGCAATCTATAGGACTAGATGCATTGTCTATAGCTAATAAGATCAAAAGAATCTAGCCTATATGTTGCTGGGGTTAGATTTTGATAATACTCTTATAAAGTATGATGAATTGTTTTTTAAAGTCGCCAGAGAAAAGAATCTTATAGAAGAAAACTTTATCAAAGATAAGATTAAGATTAGAGATTTCCTTAGGTCAGAAGGCAAAGAGGATGACTGGACTATAATGCAAGGCGAGGTCTATGGACCGAGGATTAATGAAGCCCTACCTTTCTGTAATATGTTTGAAGTCTTGACTAGTCTAAAAAACAAGGGAGTTGAAATGTGTCTTGTAAGTCATAAGACAAAAACTCCATATCTAGGGGAACCTCATGACATGCATGCCGCAGCCTTAGGATGGCTCAAAGCTAAAGGTTTTTTTGATGCAGAAGGACTGGGATGGAAGTCAGAAAATATTTATTTTGAGCTAACTAAAGAAAAAAAGATTCAGAGAATCCAAGATTTAAGATGTGATTATTTCATAGATGACCTTCCAGAAATACTTGAGATGTTACCAAATAATATAAACAAAATTTTATTTTCGCCTCAAGGTACTAATACTAAAAGTAGGGGTTGGGTCGAAGTTGATTCTTGGTTAAAGATTTCTGCGATATTGGCATGATAGATTCTGATGCTGAAGAGAATATTCTCAGAATCCTCTCTAAATTGGGAATAAAAAGTTCCTCTTTAATTAGATTAAAGAAAGGAAGAAATAGTCGTGTTTGGAAAATTTTTTCAAATAGAGTACCTTTAGTAGTTAAAGAATATGGAAGTAGTGAAGACTCTATTCTGAGACTACAAAGAGAATTCTCATTTCTAGAATATCTAGAAGATATTGGAATAAAAAATGTTCCCGTACCAGTGACATTCAATCTAGAAAATAGAATAGGCATATACAGTTATTTGGAAGGTGATGAACTGGATGTTATTGAAGACTCACATATAATCCAATGTGCTGAATTCATCCATCAAATAAATGATAAACAAAATTTAAAAAAGGCTAAAGGACTTAATAATGCTTCAGAAGCATTTTTTTGCATTACGGATCACATAGATTGCGTTGAATCAAGATTGAAAACTTTGTCTCTTATAAAGAAAGAATCAAATATTCATAAATCTGCTATTTCATTTATTAATGAACATTTACTACCTGAATTCCAAAACGTTAGATCTATTATTTTAAATACTTTTGATGCAGAGAGCTTACAAGCAAAATTATCCTATGAAGATAGGATAATTTCTCCTTCAGACTTCGGTTTTCATAATATTTTAGTGTCTTCCAAAGGTCTTTCATTTTTAGATTTTGAATATTCAGGTTGGGACGACTGCGCCAAAACCATCAATGATTTCTGGTGCCAACCTGAGAGACCAATTTCTTCATCACAACATGGAATTTTTTTAAATGAGTTAACAAGTTTTTTTCAGATAGAGAACTTGGAACAAAGAGCATTAACTTTAAAATCATTATACAAACTAAAGTGGTGTTGCATTTTACTTAACGAATTTAAAAAAGAAGTTTATGATAGAAGGCTTCACTCTACTGGGGAGACATCTTTCCTTTTAGAAAACCAATTGAATAAAGTAAAAAATTACTTTTCTAAAAATTTAAGAACTAATTAATGGCATATAAAGACTTCATGACCTCTCTACATAAAAAAACTGAGAGAGATTATCTTGCACGAGTCAATGATAAAGAATTTCCTAAAGCAAAAGCTGCAACATTAGCGAAGAAGTGGGATTTTGATTATTGGGATGGGGATAGGAAAATTTGTTACGGTGGGTACAATTATATTCCCGGAAGATTTAAGCCCGTTGCAGAAGAGTTCATAGATTATTACGGATTAAAAAATGGTGACAGTGTGCTGGATGTAGGCTGTGGGAAAGGTTTTTTGTTATACGAGATGAAACTCTTGCTTCCTGAATTACAAATAAGGGGAGTTGATATATCCCAATATGCGATCAAAAATTCAAAGCCTGAAGTGCAAGAAGACCTAACCGTTTGCAGTGCAGTGAGCCTTCCTTTCGAAAACAATTATTTTGACCTGGTTATATCAATCAACACTATTCATAATCTATACAACTATGATCTTATTAAAGCATTGCAAGAGATTGAGAGAGTAGGAAAAAAATACAAATATGTATGTGTAGAATCCTACAGGAATGAGCAAGAGAAGGCTAACCTCTTATATTGGCAAGTAACCTGTGAATCGTTTTGCACCCCCGAAGAATGGGAATGGTGGTTTGACCGTGCTGGTTATACTGGTGATCATTCTTTTATATACTTTGAATAAATATGGACATACCAAAAAAAACCAAAGCTGCTATTCTTTTTGAACAAAAGAAACCTTTAAGGTTAGAAAATATAACTCTTCCTGAAGAATTATCTTACGGTCAAGTTTTAGTAAAAATTAACTATAGTGGAATTTGTGGTTCTCAGATCGGTGAAATAGATGGTGTTAAAGGTGAAGATAAGTACTTACCTCACCTTCTTGGTCATGAAGGATCAGGGTGTGTTTTAAAGGTAGGAGACGGAGTTTCCACTGTGAAAGTAGATGACGAAGTAATTCTTCATTGGCGTGAGGGAGACGGAATAAATAGTGCTCTACCCACTTATATGTTAAATGATATCTCGATTAATGCAGGCTGGGTAACAACTTTCAACCAATTTGCTGTAATTTCCGAGAATAGATTAACTTCCGTGCCTCAAGGTATAGATCAAGTTCATGCTCCACTTTTGGGCTGCGCTTTAACAACTGGATTCGGTGTCATTGAAAATGATGCTAATTTAAAGATCGGAGAATCCCTAGTAATTTTTGGCTCTGGCGGTGTTGGTCTGAGCATGATTCAAGCTGCTAAATTAAGAGGTGCTTATCCCATAATTGCCGTAGATCAGTATGAAAGTAGATTAGAGCTTGCCCAAAAATGTGGCGCGGACTATACACTATTATCTACTGACTTTGATTTAGTCTTAAAAGAAATTATTAAATTAACAAACAACAGCCTTGATGTTTTTATCGATAATACTGGAGTTCCACAAGTAATTGAAAGTGGATATTACCTATTAAAAAAAACAGGCAAACTTATTCTTGTTGGAGTACCTAAGTTTGATAAATTTATAAGAATTCATTCCCTTCCAATGCATTTTGGAAAAACCATTACAGGTTCTGAGGGAGGTGATTGTAACCCTGCAGTAGATATTCCAAAATTAACAACTTTGTTAGATAAAGGGAGGCTCGATGTTACAAAACAAGTTACAAAACTTTGTGGTCTGCATGACATTAATGATGCAATATCTGATATGAAAACTGGAAAGGCGAATGGCAGAATCATAATAGATCTTAACGCTTAGATTAAAATTAAAATGAAAAAACATATTGTGATTGGTGCTTCGGGATTAATAGGTGGCTCCTTATTAGACCTACTCAAGGAAGAATCTTCTTACTCAATTGGAACTTACACTGCAAAAAAAGAGCCTAATTTATATTATTTTGATCTAACAACAGAAGATTACAGTATTTTTAAAGATACAAATGAAGGAGATATTTTTTATCTTTTGTCTGCTTATAGTAACCCAAACTGGATAGCAAAAAATAGAGATCAAGCTGAAGATTTAAATTATAAGAAAACCATTAAATTCATTAACTTTTTAATAAGCAAAAGGGCTAAAATTTTGTTTATGTCATCTGTAGAAATTTTTGATGGAACTAAGGGCGATTACAAGGAAGACGATTCTCCTAATCCCTTAAACTATTATGGAGAATTAAAACTGCAAGTAGAGGATTATCTTGCAGCTAATTATGATAATTACACTATCGCAAGGACAGGATGGAATGTAGGTTTAAATGAAAAAAGTCGATGCGTAGTTCAACTTACTTATGAAACATTATTAAGTCCTGGAGCAAAGATGGCAACAGATAACTTTTTTTCTTTGAGCTCTGTTCAAGATACAGCTGAAGGCCTTTTCAAAGCTGCTGAGCAAGAAAACCTAAAGAAAATACATATTTGTTCTGAGAAGATCATAAACAGAAAAGAAATGGCGCAGTCAGTTGTCTCAAATAGCAAAAATGGAAAAAAAATGAATTATGAGGATTGTTTGTTTAAAGATATTCCTTATTCGGAGCCAAGAGGAAGGGTTAATGACCTTAACAATAATCTTTCTAAGGAGCTTCTAAAAATGAATTATATTGATGCAGATAAACTCATCATCGATAAGGTTAAATATATAGACGCAAATGCAAGAAAAAATTCCTCAGGATAATATCATCTTTAATTCTTCAGATATCTTCCTACTAAAAGAAGAAGTGATTGAGAATTTAAAAGAAATTGCTACTAACCATCCTTTGAAAAGATCGCGTGTATGTATACATGAAAGTCTTAAAAACAAAGTGCATGAAATGATTATTGTTGCACACAAAGATGGGGCCATACCACCGCATAAACACCCGAATGGTAAACCAGAGTCTTATCATGTTCTAGAGGGTGAATTGAAAGTTCTTATCTTCGATAAAGATGGGAATGAAGTAGATGAATTCATTCTTTCTCATAATTCACATCCTAGGATGTATAGAATTAGAGGCGGAATATGGCATCAACCTATTCCTTTAACTGAATGGGTTGTTTATCATGAAGTCGCGACAGGACCATTTGATAAAAATCAAGACGTAATATTTCTTGGAGACAAAAATGCAAATTGAAACAGTAGATAATATTAAAAACCCTATTTTAGAGGAGTTTGAACCTGAACTCCTATTGGATTTAAAAGATTATCCAATAACAGAGGTTTATCAGAAATATAATGAAAATACTTTTGATTTTCCTACAGCTTTTGATCAAAAGTTAATGTTCTGCCCTAAAAGTAATCATGCCTACTTAGGAAAACTTTTACCTCAAGACTTTATTTACAACTCTGAGAATTATCACACAGTCTCTTCAGCCAGTCAGGGTTCAGTTACAGCTTTGAATAATTTTTTTGCATTCATAACTAAGAACATTAAAGAAGGCACGGAGTCATTTGTTGATATAGGTGCAAATGACACACTTCTATTAAAAAAATTTAAAGACAAAGATGTTAATCTTATTGGAATAGACCCAAATATAAACTCTGATGATGAGTCAATAGTATGTATAAAAGATTATCTAGAAAATGTTGATTTAAATAAATATGCAAAGGGCAAAAAAACTTTTATTAGCAGTCATACTCTTGAGCATATCTATGATCCCAGAAAATTCATGAAAATTTTGTCTGAGTCATCCACAGAAGAAGACCAATTTTTTTTCCAATTCCCTTCTTTAGATTTATTAGTTAGAGACAATAGATTTGATCAGATTCATCATCAACACATTCATTACTTCAGTGTTCAATCATTATCTCAATTAATTTCTGAATTTGGCTTTCAATTGATAGATCATTATCTGGATCCCGATCATTATGGCACTTTGATGGTTTCTTTTAAGAAAACATCTAAAGAAATAAGATTATATGAATATGAGTCTTTTTATTCTTCTGAAGAAATTAAGGAAAGGTACGAAACTTTTCTCACCGATATTTCTTCGACTAATAAAAAAATTGAACATGTAGAAGACAATCTCTACTGTTACGGAGCTTCTCTGATGTTGCCCATATTAAGTTATTACATGCCATCTATGGATAAAGCACTGAAGATCATCGACCAAGATAAATCTAAATCAGGTTTGTCATATGTGAACTATGATGTAGAAATAACAGATGGACTAAATATAGATCTAACTAAGTCTGAAGTTCTTATTACGGCTGTTGCGACCAAACTAGCCACTAGGAAGATTGTGAATAACCTTTGCGAAAAAAAGGCAATGAATATAATCTTACCGCTTAATACTATATAAGAATATAATCTTCATCTCTTAACACTAGAACCATTAAACTTAATACTAGAAGATATGAAATTAGGAATAAATAATAAGGTTGCCTTAGTTACTGGCGGAGTTCAAGGCATAGGATCTTCAATAACTGAAAACCTTCTTGAAGAAGGAGCAACTGTAATAACAACAAGCAGGTCTCAAGAAGCTATTGATGAATTTCAAGACAAGAATAAGACCTTTAAAGATCATTTAGTCTGTATCAACACAAGCTTAACTGAAAAAGATTCTCTTATAAATTTAATAAATGATATCCACTCAAGAAATTTTGAAATAGATATACTTGTTAATAACGCAGGGCACACATTAAATATCACAGATCCATTTTGTTCAATTGAGGATTGGCAAAAAGTCTTTAAATTAAATTTTGAGGTAGCAGTCGAGTTAGTAAATCTCTGTGTACCAAACATGAAAAAAAACAAATGGGGTCGAATAGTTAACATAACCTCTTGTGCAGGGTTAGAGAATAGTGGTCCGGTAACATTTAGTACTGTAAAGGCTGCGCTTACAGCCTATACAAGATCTATGGGAAGAGTATTAGCCATAGAAGAAGAAGGTATAGTTATGTCAGCTTTATTCCCAGGAGTAGTTTTAACAAAAGGTGGTCACTGGGAAGAAGTTCTCAAGACTAATCCAGAGCATGCAGAAAAATATCTAGCTGAGAGATGCCCCGTTGGAAGATTTGGTGAAATTGAAGAAATTGGTCCTATAGTAGCTGTATATTGCTCAGCTTTGGCAAGCTTTTGTCATGGTGCGATTATTCCTGTAGACGCAGGTCAATCTAAACATTTCATGTACTTCAACTACATGGATTAATCAAAGATGAAATTCACAGATGTGATAGCTTATACTATCAAAGTTAATGATATCAGCTGTGTCTTTGGCTTACAGGGTGGCGCTGTAGTTCACATCTTCGATTCCCTAGAAAAACTTAATATTCCAGTTGTTTATACACACCACGAATCTTCAGCCTCTTTTGCCTCAGCTGCAAATTCTAAGTCGACTAGAGAATTAGGATGTGCAGTTGTAACAACTGGTCCAGGAGCTACAAATGCCATAACTGGTTTATTAGGTGCCTGGCAGGATTCAATACCTTGTTTATATTTATCTGGACAAGTGAGGTCATCTCACATGTCATATGGAAAACCAGTTAGACAGGTTGGATCACAAGAGGTAAATATTGTTGATATCGTAAAACCTATAACTAAATACGCCAAAACAATCGCAAGGCCAGAAGACATACAAAAGGAGTTAAATAGGGCTATTAAAATTGCTATTTCTGGAAGGCCCGGCCCAGTTTGGTTAGATTTGCCTCTAGAATTTCAATGGGCAGATGTCCCATTCTCTAAAAAAGACTGTATTAAAATTCAATCCGAACTTCAAAAGAAAGATATAACTGAGGATTTAAGAAAATTTGAGGAATATATTAAGCAATCAAAAAGCCCCTTATTTATTATTGGTTATGGATCAATACTTTCAAAAAGCGAAAATCTTCTAAGAGACTTCATAATAAAGAATGATCTTAGATGCGTTACGACTTGGACAGCTGCTTCTTTTTTATCGACAGATGATAAACATAATCTTGGAATTATAGGCATGTCGGGGCAGGCTGGTGCTAATAGGGCTGTTTACAACTCAGACCTCTTAATCTCTTTAGGTACTCATTTATCAATACCACACACTACAACATTAACTGAATCATATGCTCCAAAAGCTAAAAAAATTTTCGTTAATATAGATAAAGATCAACTAGATAATCTAAATATTAAATCTGACTTAAACATAGAGTCTGATCTCTTTGAATTTGCCAAGAAAATTACTTCTTACGAAGTATCAAAAAAGAATTATAAAGAAATAGATACTTTAAAAAAATTAAATCTCAAACCTGATCCTGCAAAGAAAGAATTAGTTGATCCTAATGTTTTTTTTAGAAAGTTAACGAAGATGAGAAGAAAAGATGCCATCATAGTTGATGGAGGAGGTACCGCTTTGTACACAGGTTTTCAGAGTTCCTTTTTAACACAAGGGCAAGATATAATTTGTTCATCAGCCATATCTTCAATGGGAACTGGCTTGGCAGAGACTATCGGTTCCTTCATGTCGAAGCGGTACGATAATTTAATATGTATTATTGGGGACGGCAGCACCCTAATGAATATTCAGGATTTACAATCTATTTCAGATCTCAAAATACCAGTACTTATTTGCATCATCAATAATAATGGTTATTTGGCAATAAGACATACCCAGGGAGGATTTCTAGAAGATCGATATCATGGAACCCACCCTGATTGGAACTTAGGAATTGTGAATTTTAAAAAGGCTGCTGCTGCATTTGAAATAAAATATGAAGTTCTAAAGAGAAATAATGACATTGATTCTGTAATAAATGAAATTAGCGGAAAACCTTATCCGGTTATACTTGAAGTTCTTTGCCCTGAAGATCAACCTCCACTATTCAAACAAAAATATGTCAAGAATGATGATGGTACTTCAACACCCTTATCATTAGAATACATGGAATAAACTTTATGAAATATTTGTCAGAAGCTTCTAAAGAATTAGAAGGACAAAAGATGTTCCAAATCCTTGAAAAAGCACAGGAACTGGAAAAAAAAGGTACAAACGTCATACATTTGGAGATAGGTGATCCTGATTTTGATACACCACCAAATGTGGTTGAAGCTGCCGTAAAAAGTCTTAGAAAGGGTAATACTCATTATGTGAAATCTTCCGGCATGGATGCGTTAAAAGAGGCATCAATTGAAAGATCTATTAAATCAAGAGGTTTTGCTCCTGAAAAGAACCAGATTCTTGTAACGGCAGGAGCCAATGTTCAAATTTACTATGCCTTGTCTTGCCTAGCTAATCCAGGCGACGAGGTTGTAACAGTAGATCCTTGCTTTGTATCTTACAAATCGATTATTAAGTTTCTAGGTTTAAAACCTGTCTTTGTCCCTTTGTATGAAGAAAATGATTTTAAGATTAATCCTTCCGACCTAAAATCCGCAATCACCAACAAAACAAGACTAATTTTAATTAATTCTCCGCATAACCCTACTGGTTCAGTATTGAGTGAAAATGAAATAAGAGAAATTTATAACATAGCTGAAGAAGAAGATCTCTATCTTTTGAGTGACGAAGTTTATGGGAGAATGGTTTACGAGGAAGATGATGGAGTGAGTTTCTTCTCTCCTAGCTCAATAGATCAATGTAAGGAAAGGTCTATAGTGATTCATTCTCTAAGTAAATCTTATGCGATGACAGGTTGGAGAATAGGTGCTGTAACAGGACCTTCAAATGTGATAGAAAAAATGACATTATTGCTTGAAACAACTTCATCATGCGTCTCTCCATTTATTCAAGAGGCAGCTATTGAAGCATTGTCATCGAGTCAAGAGACTATATCTACCATGATTCATGAATTTAGGCTAAGACGAGATTTAATGGTCTCTCTTATAAACGAAATACCTAATCTTTCTTGTATTGTGCCTAAAGGTGCTTTCTATGTTTTTGCTAATATCAAAAATACCAGAATGACAGATATAGAATTCTGTGAAGTTATCTTAAGTGAGTTAGGAGTAGCTGCTTGTCCGGGTTCATACTTTGGCGAGTTTGGTAAAGGATATGTCAGATTCTGTTTTGCTAATTCTCAACAGAATATTAAAGAGGCGATGCTAAGAATAAAAAAACACTTTGCCAAGAGAGACTAGGTATGAAAAAAAAGATTTTTATATCCGGAAACTTCAATGTTCTTCATCCCGGACATTTAAGATTATTTAAATTTGCAAAAGAGCTAGGAGATGTTCTCGTTGTTGGTATAAATTCTGATTCTGTTGGAGGGCCTGCTATTCATGTACCCGAAAATATGAGATTAGATAACGTAGATTCAAATATATGGGTTGATGAAACAATCTTGATTGAAGATTCTATCGAACAAGTCCTAAAATCCATAAGGCCGGATATAGTTCTTAAAGGCAAGGAATATGAGGGGATTTTCAATCCTGAAAAAGAAATTTTAGATTCTTACGGTGGGAAGCTTATCTTTAGTTCAGGCGAAGTGGTTTTTTCCTCTTCTGATTTGATTTCAAATTATTATAAATCTGAAACTCATTCTATTATTGATATTCCTCAAAGATTTATTAAAAGACATGGATTTGATAAAAATGATTTAAAAAATGTGATTGAGAGATTTTCTACTTTAAAGGTGTGCGTTATTGGAGATCTTATAGTAGATGAATATATTAGTTGCGACCCATTGGGTATGTCTCAAGAAGATCCAACCATAGTTGTTACTCCAATAGACTCTAAGAGTTTCATCGGTGGAGCAGGAATTGTAGCTGCTCATGCTGCAGGTTTGGGTGCAGAAGTAGATTTTATTTCTATAGGGGGCAATGATAATAGTTTATCTTTTGCTAAAGAGGTTTTAGATACTTATAAAATTAATCATCATATTTTTGTGGATGAAATAAGGCCTACAACACTAAAACAGAGGTTTCGGTCACATGATAAGACTTTGCTAAGAGTTAGTCACCTACATCAAGGAGCAATAAATTTGAATCTACAAAATGAAATTTATGAACTGCTTAGTGAGAAAATTGAAAACTATGATCTTTTAGTCTTTTCCGATTTCAATTATGGATGTCTACCACAAACCTTAGTTGATAGATTGGTAAAAAAAGGGAAAGAAAGCAAAGTTGTTATGGCTGCAGATAGTCAGTCTTCTTCGCAAATGGGAGATATAAGTCGCTTCAAGGGTATGGATTTCCTATTTCCTACAGAACACGAAGCAAGACTAAGCTTAAGAAATTATGATGATGGCTTGGTAGTAATATCCGAGAAGTTATCTAAAAAAGCAGACGCAGCTAACATATTTCTCAAATTAGGATCGGAGGGCGTACTTCTTCATTTGAAGGATGCTAAAAGCGTACATTCTCAGACAGATAGACTAAAGGCATTAAATAACTTTCCAAAAGATGTTTCCGGAGCTGGTGATTCTATGATGATAGCTGCACTAATGAGTCATGTTTCAGGTGCCAGCGGCTGGGTTTCGGCTTGTTTAGGCAGTCTTGCATCTGCAATTCAAGTAGGAAGGTTGGGCAATATACCACTGCAGAAAGAGGATTTATTAGAATCTTTATAAGCTAAGAGTTATAAATGTTTAGACTGATCTATAAATTTTCTGATTATATTGGGGATAAATTAAACATATTAATCCTTTCTCCAAACTATAGAAGTTTTGGCAATTCCATTGAAGAGATATTCTTTGGACTATTGCATTGTCATGACAAAAGTAAGAAATTGTTATTACTTAAACCATTTAATACCTTTTTTTTCAAAAAAATTAATATTTCTAATAAATACCTCTATGAGTTAGAGCACGATCACTTACTTAAGCCAAATTTTATTACAAACTTTTTTCTATCACTGATGATGACTCTCATGGCAAGCGTGGGATATCTTGATAGTAAAGCCAGATTGCTAATTGCCTCAATCTTCGGACTGAATAGTAATTTTTTTAGCAATAAAGAGCTAAGCCATAATTCAGTGCAGCATTTTGGTAGAAAACTCTTATGGGGATTTCCTGAAGAAAAACCGTATAGTAAAGAAAAATGGGAAAGTTTAGAAAATGAGTTTTCTCCCCCTAAATTACCACATTCTCTAATTCAAAAAAGTAACCAATTTATAAAAGGTAATTTCCCTGAAGTGCAAGGTAAGGATTGGGTTACATTACATGTTCTTGACAATACTCTGACTCGATATGCAAGAGGAGCCGATATCAATAGCTATTACCCGGCCGTGGAGTACCTTATAAGCAAGGGCTTTACTGTTTTTAGAATGGGGGACTCTAGTATGCCCAAATGTTTTAAATTAAAGGGTCTAATAGATTTAGCTCATATAAAACATGAAAATTTTTTGGATTTATATTTAGTTAAGAACGCAAGTTTTCATATAGGAGTAGGTTCGGGACCAAATTATCTTACACATTTATTTAAAAAGGACTTATTGGTAACAAACTTAACTGAATGGAGCACCTCACTGCCTAGAAAAAAAGGAAATTTTTTCATCCTTAAAAACCTATACAAAAAATCAACTAAAGAGAAAATTCCTATATCCAAGCTATTTACAAAGGGTTTTGACTATCAAATAAATACAAATTTTTATGAAGATAGAGATTTATTATTGAAAGATAATACAAGTGATGAAATATTAAGTGTTCTCAAAGATTTCATGGAATTTATTGATAGTGAAAGCTCTTACAGTAAACTACAGACAAAATTTGATAAAGCTAAAAATGCTTGGTTGAAACATGAATTAATTGACAACAATGCAGACATTACTTATTCCTCAGAAAAGGAAAAAGATCTTCAAAGAGTAAGATCCATAGCTTTAAGTACGCTTAATGGGACAATGGGCCATTCTTACTTAAAAGAAAATTGGGAAATAGAAAATAATGATATCTAAAGTATTGAGCTTAATCGAATATAAGCAAAGAGTACAATTCTTTGTACTTTTTGGATTAATGCTAGTTTTGGGTGCTATTGAGATACTTGGAGTATCTTCATTAATTCCTTTTCTTAACTTAGTTTCATTGCAAGATATTAGCCAAACAGACAACCTTACTAAGTATGTCTACTCGATAATAAATCCTGAAAGTTACGAGAGCTTTCTATTTATTACTGGAAGTGCAGTTTTAATTCTAATCCTCGCATCTAATCTCCTCAGAGGAATTGTTCTTTACTTTACCTCTTTCTTTGTTTGGAATAATCAAGCAACAATGGCCCTTAGATTGCTTAAGGCAATTCTTAACCGGCCTTATGAGGTTTTTGCTGATGAGAACTCAACTGAATCTTCTAAAGACATACTCTTTGAAACTGAAAAATTTGTTACAGGATTACTGCATCCAGTATTAATTATAATTTCTCAGTCAATATTAGCTTTGTCTATAATCTTGGTGCTGTTTCTTTATAATGTTGAGGTTGCAGCACTGGTTGTTGGAGTAACGGTTATTATTTTCGGTCTGTATTCCGCAGTAGTTCAAAGACCTCTGCACAAGATGGGGATACAGAGATTTAAATCTACGGCTGACAGATTTAAGATTGTTGATGAATCGCTGTCTGGCATTAAGCTCATCAAGCTTTTGAATAAAGAGGAATTCTTTGCACAACAACTTGAAAAACCTTCTAAGTATTTTGCTAGGTCTATGGCATACATGACCGTTGTTAGAAATTTACCTAGATATATCTTTGAAGTAGTGGTTTTTGGTTCTATTATTTTATTAGTTCTTTGGAGCATAGGACAAGGCAGTAATATTGGACAAATTCTTCCTACCATAGGACTTTTTGCTTTTGCAGGTTATAGGCTCCTTCCAACTGTTTCAACTATTTATCAATCTTTTTCTAGTTTAACTTTCAATAATATAGTTCTACAAAAACTTTATGACCAAAGACAGATTTCCTATGATGTTGATAACGAAGAATTTCCCACTTCAAAAAACATTTCGGAAATTGGCTCAGATTTCCGATTTAAATTTGAAAATGTATCCTACAAATATCCGCTGGGATCAAAACCCGTACTTAATGATCTAAATATTGAACTTGATAGCCCTCTATTCTTAGGAATAGTAGGGACTACGGGTTCAGGAAAATCCACTTTTATTGATTTGTTATTAGGATTATTGCCTCCTACGTCAGGAAAAATTATGCTTAATGAAAAAGAATTACATCATTATTCTCGCTCTTCATTTTCATCTAAAATCGGATACGTTCCTCAAGATATTTACCTTCTTGATGACTCGATTATTAATAATATTGCACTGGGTATTGAAAAAGATCATATTGATTTTGATAAGGTTAAGCATGTATCTAAAATAGCTGATATCCACGAATTCATAACTGATAATTTAGAGGAGGGTTACAGCTCACTCGTTGGAGAGAGAGGTGCAAGACTCAGTGGTGGTCAAGTACAAAGAATTGGAATTGCTAGATCGCTCTACAATAATCCTCAAATACTTATTCTGGATGAGGGCACAAGCAATTTAGATCAGGCTACAGAAACAAAAATTCTTAATAATTTAGTAAATAGTAAAGATATAAAATTATTAATTATCATTGCACATAGACTTGTTACCACTGAAAAATGTGACCAACTACTATTTTTTAAGAATGGAGAAATAGCAGATAAGGGAACTTATCAAGAATTAAATGAAAGAAATCAGGATTTTAAAAATTTAACTAAGTCGTGAAAGGAAATTAAAAGAATTACAAGATTATTATGAAGATCATTTACGTTGCAGGACTTTATCATACTGGCTCGACCTTAATGGATTTAACTCTTGGAAACCTTCCTAAAGTCATTGGTTTGGGCGAAATCTATAAAGGACTTAGAGGTGGTTTTGAAGAAATGTGCTCTTGCGGAGAATCAACTAAAGATTGTCCTTTTTGGGGCGATATTTACAAGACCCTCAAAGAAAAAAAAGATCTAGATATGCAAGCTAAATATAATTTAGTGATGTCTACATTCGTTAAGAAATATGGTCAGGATTATATTCTTGTAGATAGTTCAAAATGTCATCCCTTTGATCTTATTTTCAATAAGGACAACAGAGATATGCAAGGTTTAAATTATTTAATTAATAAGCCTGAAATAGATCTGAAAGTTATTCATATGGTTCGTGATGTTAGATCTTGGTCAAATGGATTATTGATGAGAGATGAAAGAACAAAACATGAGCTATCTTTAATTAATCAAATATATAGAAAATTCTCAAGATCAGCCTCAGCTAGATTTTTACAGTGGTATTGGGGTCATAAAAAGATCATAAGATTTTTAAAAAGGCATAAAGTTGAAAACCTGAGGATAAGTTACGAGGATTTGACTATGGATACAGAAAACACATTAACCTCGTTAACAGATTTTCTAGGAATGAATTATGATCCAAGTATCTTAGTTCCTTCTGAATCTAAAAGTCACATAGTAGTTGGCAATCCCATGAGATTTAGGCAGGCGGATACTAAAAAAATCAAGTATGACTCCAGATGGTTAAGTTCTAATAAGTTGTTTTTCCCTGCTATGTTTCTGCGTCCAATAATGAATTTTAATAACAAGCTCACTTATAAAAAGAAAAGTGACTGAGCAAAAAAAAATTTTACTTTTACTGCCCACTGGAATGACCATAAGGAATTTCTTAAGTACAGATATAGTGAAAGAAATTTTAGAATCCTCTAATCATAAAGTTATTTGCTGCCTTAAGGATGTAAACAAATATAAAAATTACATCAAACACGAAAGAATAGAGTATGTTGAGTTTATTGATAAAAAAAGGTTTTCGATTAACTGGATAATTCGTTTTATCTTAAGGCAAAGGTTTTATTCTTTAAAGCCTAATCCTACTATTAAAATTTTGGAAAGAGGGCCTTTATTTTTAGACTCTAAGCATTACATATCTTCCTTTCTGAAATATCCTTTCCCCAGAAGTAAGATAATTTTTAATCTAATGCAGATATTAGAAAAGATTTTCTTTATAACTGATAAGAATATCCTGAAACAAATTCAGGCAATTAATCCAGATCTGATTTTTTCAACCCATCTTGTAGCTAACGAAGAGCATGACTATCTTCGTATAGCTTCGAAATTAAATATTCAAACAGTAGGCATGGTAAAAAGCTTCGATAACCTAACTTCTAAAGGATTTATAGCTGTTAAACCAAATTTTATATTTTTATGGAGTCAAATGCTAAAAGATGAGCTCCTAGAGCTATACGATTACGATGAAAGTAGAATCAAGATTACTGGCGTACCTCAATTTGATCTTTATAAAGAAAGTCCCTCAATTACAAAAAAAGAATTCTTAGAGAGATATAACCTTTCAGAGAATAGAAAAACTATTCTTTATGCCACAAATCACAGAGATATTTCACCCGACGATCCAGAGAATGTAGCTCTACTTGCAGAGAATCTTAATAAGCTCAATTCTCAATTGATAGTAAGACTTCATCAGATGGATAATATAAATCGATATGAAACCTTGAATTTTGAGAATGTCATATTTCAGGTACCAGGAATAAAAGAAGGAGAAGGAACACAAGAAAGAGTAGCAGACAAAAGTTTCATCGAGGAGTTAAGAGATATCCTCTACTTTTCAGATGTAACTATAAATACATGCTCAACTATGACTCTAGATGCTATCTCGGCAGGTAAGCCGGTTATCAATATTTGCTATGATCTTGAAGAGAAACCTTATTATCAATCTGTAAAAAGATTTTATGATTTTGTACATTATGTTCCTATTTTAAATACAAAGTGCACATCTCTAGCTCACAGTCCTCAGGAGCTTATCAATCTGCTTCAATCTAATTTAGATAATAAGAATTTGAAAACTAATCAAAGAAGAAGAGTGTCCGAATATATGCTCGATGGTAATGTAGGGAATGCTTCTAAGAAAGTTGCCAAATTCATAAACCAAATCGTTGAAGAAATGACATGAAAATCTTTATTGTTAATCCAGGCATGGTTAATGATTATGTCTACGAATTGGCTACCTCCATGCATAAAAACGGAAACATTGTTTATGTATATGGTTCTGATGATTACGAAGAAAGGTCTAAAAACTTTTTTAATTTCAATTATTACAATTATTTCTTCAAAGTTGAGAATATAAAAATTCAAAGTATCAAAAGGTTAATTAAGGGTACCTTGTATATTTTTCTTCAATTTTATTTATTGAAGGAAGTTATAAAAGAAAAGCCGAAAGTTATACATTTCCAATGGAGCAGGATACCTTTATTGGATCAATTCTTTCTAATTTTTTTTAAGAGATATTCAAGTGTCGTATTTACCCTCCATAATACGACTAACAATCATGGTGATAAATCATTTTTAATTAGTTTATTGTCTATTGGCTATCGTCAACTCCTAAAAGAATATGAATGTATTATTGTTCATACTAATTATTCAAAAAAAAAATTACTATCTGACTATCCTGATTTATCCTCTAAGGTACAAGTGATACCACACGGAATGCTTAGATTCCCAAAAAAAATTAAAAATGAATTAAACCTCTCCTTTAGTTCTAAATATGTTCTGCTCTTTTTCGGAAATATTCAATACTATAAAGGATTGGATATTCTCATTGAAGCCATGTATCTTTTAAAAGATTTAGACATAACACTTCTTATTGCCGGAAAATCAAACATTCCTCTTGAGCCTTTAAAACAAAGAGCAAATGACTTGTCGTTAGAAAAAAAAATCCATTGGCATACTTTTTTTATAAAAGATAGAAATGTCGAAGAAATCTATGATTATTGTGATTTTGTTATTCTTCCGCATAGGCACATAGATCAGAGTGGTATTTTAATGTCTGCGATTCAATTTGGTAAACCTGTAGTTGCGTCAGATACAGGGGGATTTTCTGAAATCATTGAAGATGGTAAACAAGGATTTTTATTTAAAAAGGAAGACCCCGCAGACCTATCTAGGGCAATTAGAAAAATTGTTGATACTAATAAATTATTAGAATTAGATAATAATATGTCTTTACTAAGAGATTCATGGAAAACTTGGCATCAAATTGCTTTCACTACAATGAATATTTATAAAACCTTGAAAGATTAATGGAACAAAGGAAATTTAGTCAATTCTTTTATCACTTGTTTGCATTAGGTATAAGTTTTGAATCTTTTGTTATTATGTTGGGAGCACCTATTTCTGTAACCGACATAACAGTTTTATTTCTATTGTCCTACTCATTAATATTCCATCAAAAGATCCTTTTAAATTGGATGCTTTTCTTTACTTTAATATTCGGTTTTTACATATTTGTAGCAAATATTATCAACATGCAAATTGAGCAAGATTTTTCAAGCGAAGGTTTTTTTAAGAATTATCTTAGAGTTGTGGCAGTAATGATAATGATAACGCTCATTCCTTCTCTCTTGAAGGAGTTCGAGCTTAAGAAGTTATTGAAGGGGATATTATTTGCTCTAAAATTTCATGGCATTTTGCTCATAATAGATCCTTTTGTAATTTATCCATGGACGTTCAGTGACTATGGCTTAATTATTGGAATGGAGACAAACGATTTATTACCTGCAGAAAGAGCACGTGGCCTATGGATGGAACCTTCTTATGCCTCTGCATTTATAGGACTCATGATGGTCTTGGTATTACAGTATGAAAGAAATACGAAAGAACGTATAGCCACAAGTAGTGATTATTTTATTCTGTTTCTTGCTTTACTCTCCACAGCATCAGTTACGGGAGCTAGTGTTGCTGGCATCTTAATATTAATGAATTTAATGGTCCATAGAAAAAGACTATTTAAAGCTACATCAATGGTAAAAACCATCAGCCTTTCTTTAATTGCAATACCTATTATGGTATTCGTTCTTGCCAGTTCATTTGTTTTCATCACAGATAGATTGTCTGCTGGGCTTGCTGGAGGGTCTACCTTGCAAAGACTAGTTGGCAGTACTTTATTCACTTTGGATATCATGGAAGAAAAACCTTTTATTGGATCCGGTTTGGGAGGAAAAAATCAACAAGCTTTTCTAGATAAGTATGGAGAGCCATTATTGGCAACTACCTTGCAGCAGGCTGATGGAGAAGCAGTGTTAAGTCAGTCTGCAACTACATTTTGGGCTGCATTGTCTGGGGCAGGTGGTTTGCCAACTTTATTGATTTTTTATCTTCTTATTCTTGGAAACCTCATCTTAGACAAAAGAACTTTTTTTGTCGGTACTATGATTTTCTTTCTAGGAATTTCTAAAGGGGGTGTTTTTGATGTCAGTTTATGGTTCGTAATTGCTGCGGCTGTCAGCTTTCGATATATTAAAGAAGACATCTTTGAAGAAAAATTATTAGAAAGATAATAACAGCATGGACAGCATCACACTTAAAAGAACTAAATGAAAATAAATATAATATTCCCCTACAACAATGTTGGAGGTGCTTTTAGATCAACTTATGAACTTTCTAATAATCTAATTAATAAAGGTCATGATGTAACGGTATTTGTACCTTTCTTTCCCTATCTTGAAGGAAGAAATTTTTTTAGCAAAGAAGGCTTTAAGATATTTATAAGAGGCATAGGTAAAAGTTTAATAAGACGCAATAAAGTAAGCTGGTTTGATTTAAAGGCTCAATATAAGGTTGTACCTTTGATAAATAATTTTTTCGTCAGAGATGCAGACATCATTATCGCCAACCATTGGCAAACTGTGTCTGATGTTTACAAACTAAATTCATGTAAGGGTTTAAAGTTCAATTTCATTAGAGATACTAATCCCTGGATGTATAAACCTGAATTAGAGATCTCTTCTTTTAAAGAAGACCTTTTCAGGATCGTCGTAAGTCCATGGTTAAGAGATTTCTTAGAGAAAGAACTTGAATTAGAAGTTGAAGGAGTAGTGCAAAATGGTACGAATTTTAATGATTTTCACTATTCTAAAAGAAGCTATCAAAATCCTCCCACTATAGGCATGGTCTATTATGATCATCCTCAAAAAGGAATGGATGATGGAATCGAGGTTTTAAGACGGGTGAAAGAAGCGCATCCTGAAGTAAAAGTACAAATTTTTGGGCTATCACAACCTAAGTTGTTACCTTTCGAAGCAGAAATCTATCTGAGACCCGATAGAGATAAATTGAGAGAACTATATGGAACCAGTGATATATTTCTTTTTCCCTCCATACAGGAAGGTTCTGGAAATCCTCCAAGAGAGGCAATGGTTTCGGGAAGTGCTCTTGTTACAACAAATGTAGGATGTATTCCTGAGTGTACAATTCCGGGAGAGACAGCATTTGTAGTTGAACCAGGGGATAGAGAATTGATGACTCAACACGTGATTAACTTAATTGAAAATCCATTTTTATTAAAACAAACAGGAAAAAGAGCTAAAAACTACATCAAAAATTTCACATGGGAAAACTCTGCTTCCAAACTTGAGAACATGCTTGAAAATAAATTAAATGAGGTCGTGAAAAGTGAAAAATTTAGTTAGTGTAGAGCGTTTCTTTAATTTATTTATGGAGGAGTTAGAATTAAATGCGCAATTAACTTCTTACTATAAATTCCACGAAAATAAAGATCGATTTTTGTTTCGTAAGGCATACTTTTGCCAAAGGTTGGAGTTTATAATTTCTAATATCAAAAAATCTGATACAGAAATTTTAGATTTAGGCTGTGGTTATGGAACAACCGCTATATTTCTCGCATTAAATGGATTCAAAGTCAAAGGACTCACATTGGAATTTTATGATGAAGCAATTCCGAAAAGAATAGAGTATTGGAAAGATTTTGGAGACACTTCTTTATTTGAGTGGTCTTATCAAAATATTTATGATGAACCTCCAGAAGAAAAAAAATACCATAATATTATATCTCAGGATACTCTCCATCATTTAGAGCCCTGCAACGAAGCTCTAAAAATTATAAGAAACTCATTGAGCGACAATGGCAAACTTATAACGGTTGAAGAAAATGGAGATAACTTAATCTTACGAGCATTACTGTACAAGCAAAGAGGAGGAAATAGAGTAATAAAAGTATACGATGAAAAATTAAAAAAAGAGATTTTATTAGGCAATGAAAATATAAGAGGATTAAAAGAGTGGACCAAACTTTTTGAAGATTCTGGGCTTAAGATAGATGAGGAAAGTATTAAATATATTAGATTTTATTTTCCAAATAGTTTTAAGAAAGGAAATTACGAAGGCATTATTAGAAAAGAAAATACTATTGGTAGTCCGCTTCTACATAAATATTTCTTTTACAGTCTAAATTTTACAGCAGAAAGAGCTGTTATATGAATTCCTATCGAATATCGGGTATAAGTATTCCAAGGCTGTCTTTTTCAATATCTATTTGTTCTTGATCTAAGTCCAGAAGCTTTATTTCTTTAAACTCGCACTTTTGCTCCCTATGATCCCCCCAATAAAGTCTATAACCATTTTCTAAAAGAGGCCTGATCACACTTTCGTTAGAAGTATTAAACTGCTTAAGCTTTTCTAAAGAATCAAATTCCAAAAGAATGATTGGTCTTGCTTCTAAAATGTATTCATAAGCTGGAGGTAGTATTAATGCCTGCCTACCCTCAACATCGATCTTTATAAGATCTGGTGTTATGTCTCTTATTTTACAAAAGTTTTCTAGCGATTCTTCCTTAAGTTTCCAAATCTTTAGTAAAGGAGACTTAGATTTTCTAAGAAGAAATTTTATAAAATTTCTAGTCCCAAAGTTTAACAAGTTGGCTATTGAAAGTTTTAAAAAATCAAAACCATAAAAAATTTTATAATTTGTTTGATTGTCATTAGAGATGGCTAGAAAGTTACATTGAATGTTATTAACTTTATTTTTATTATATTTTGAATTTTCTTCTAATATTTTGTAGGAGTCGTAATTTGGCTCAACAGCATAAATTCTTGCATTTGGGAAAATAGATTCGCTTACTTTAGAGAAATAACCATAGAAAGATCCTATGTCTACTATATTTTCTATCTTGTAACCTGCTTGTTTGATATAAATTAATGCTTTAAGCATTCCAGGTTCATGAAAATTTGATGACAAATGGGCAGATCTCAACCATTCTGAGTTGCTACTTATAGCGCTATATAGATCATTTTTCGGAAAAATAATCTCAGGAAAATCATCAATCTTGAGTATGAATTCATCCATGTTTTCACTGAAGGATGACTCAAAGTGTTTTGTAATAAGATTCATAAGTAATAGAATAGGTTTTGTATTTCAAATCTTGAATAAACTCATTCTAACAAAATATGATCAACACAGAAGTCCTTATAATTGGCTCCGGTGTTATTGGACTTTCCATAGCAAGGGCTCTGTCTTCAAGAGGTCTTGATGTTATCTTAATAGAAAAGGAAGATAGGTCTGGTGAAGGAGTTTCTAGTCGGAATTCAGGTGTAATTCATGCAGGAATGTATTATCCAACAAATTCACTTAAAGCTAATCTTTGTGTAACGGGCAATAAGATGCTTTATGATTATTGTGATGAAAAAAAAATACCACATCAGCGACTAGGAAAACTCATTATTGCTGTCGATAAAGAAGAGGAAATCCTTTTATTAGATATATACAAACAAGGTGTATTAAACTCAGTAGATCTTAGAAAATTAACAAAAGAAGAAGTTATTGAAATGGAGCCCGAAGTCCGATGCTCTTCGGCAATTTATTCTCCTAATACTGGTATTATTGATGTGCCTGAACTTATTAATGCCCTTGAGGCAGACTTACAAAAATTGGGTGCTTTAATCTCCTTCAAAACAAATTTCTTAAATTCCAAAAGAGTAGGAAAATATTTTGTTTCTCAGTTAGAGTCTGAAGAGATTTTTCAAGTTCAATCTGAAATATTGATCAACTGTGCAGGATTGCAATCTGAAAATGTTGCTACTAATATCCAAGGTTTAGATAAAAAAGCTATTGCTAAAGTTAACTTTGGAAGAGGGCATTATTACAAATATACGGGCTCTAGGCCTTTTAATAGATTGATTTATCCCATGCCTTCTGCAGACGGTCTAGGAATACATTTTTCTGTAGATCTTGCAGGGCAAAGTAAATTTGGGCCAGACATGGAATGGGTTGAAACTATAGACTATTCATTTGACGAAAGTCTAAAGGATAAATTTTTTCATTCTATAAGAAAATATTGGCCGCAGATTGATTCAGAGAAACTACAGCCAGATTATTCAGGTATACGCCCAAAAATTTATCAACCGAATGAATTACAAGCCGACTTTTTAATATCTACCCCTGATGATCACAAACTAGAAGGTTTTTTTAATCTTCAAGGAATTGAGAGCCCTGGGCTAACTTGTTCCCTCGCTATAGCTGATTATTTAGATAAAACGATCTTAGAATATAGATAGTTAAACTCAAATATTTGAATAAATTAATATGAACATATATAAAATAAGAACTTTATGGGGAGGCATTCTTAAGTGATCTCAAAAGTTTCATTCACTCGTTTATAAATGAAGGTTTGGTTATTAACTGATGGAGAACCCTTCTTTTTTGAAGAGGGAAGTAGTTGTCATAGAACAGGAAGTTTAGCAAAAAAACTTACTGAGCAAGGACATAAAGTAATTTGGTGGACTTCTAGAGTTCACCACAATAGTAAAACCTATAGAAATAATTACGCAGATAGACATTTTACTGAAGATGGTGTTCAGGTTAATTTTTTAAACAGTTCTGGCTATACAAGAAATATGTCTTTAGCACGCATATTGCATGCAAGATCTATTGCTAAAGAATTTCTTGCAAGAGGTGAGGAAGAGGAAAAGCCAGATATTATTGTTGCTGCTATGCCTTCCCCTGAATTTTGTCACGCCGGAAGTATTTATGCCACAAAGAATCACATTCCCTTTTTAATGGATGTAAGAGATCCTTGGCCAGATATATTTGCTGGATATTTCCCCCCTTTTCTAGAAATTTTTTTAAGTCCTTTAATTTATTACTATAGAGGTATTATAAGAAATATTGCAAAATCGGCGGCCGGTATCATGGCAGTTTCTCAATCCCAATTAGACTGGGGTGTTAGCTACTCCCAACGACAGTTTGATGAAAATAGAGATAAACTTATTTACATCGGTTACGAAAATAAAGATGAACTCAATTTTGATCCGGAAGTACCTTTATTCTCGGAGGCAAACCCTTTAAGGTGCATGTATATTACATCTTGGGGTTCTAGTTATGATTCCAAGACTCTGGTTGAAACCGCTCATATCCTTCAAGAAGAAGTTGGACAATTAGTTAAAATAACAGCTACAGGTGACGGAGAGGGAAGAGATGCTAGTATTAAAAATGCAAAAGGGTTACAAAATATTAACTTTACCGGCTTTGTTTCAAGTCAAGAGATTAACAAAGCTATGCGTCAATCTCATGTGGGGTTGGTTTTAATGAAAGGAGGAATCACTAAGTATTGGATTGGAAATAAAATAGGAGAGTACATCGCCTCATCTTTTGGAATTGTGAATAATGTTGAAACTGAAATTGCTGATGTGATTAGAAAATATGACATCGGTCTGAATGTACCTTCTGAAAATCCGAGAGCTGTTGCAGATGCTATAATCCAATATTTGAAGATACCATCTAAATTGAGTGAGCATAAGAGGAACTCAAATTCACTTTATAAACAATCTTTTGATCGAGTAGAAAATTCGAGGATATATATAAAGCACTTAGAAAAAATACAAAGACAATTTAAATAAAAGAAAAAAATAATGAAGATCAAATTAGGCATTATAGGACTCGGCGTTGTTGGTGAAGCTATAAAGATAGGTATGGAAGGCTTGGGGCATAAAGTTCTTGTCCATGATTTAAAGCTAGATACAAAAATTGAAGATTTATCTCATACAGATGTATGTTTTATATGTGTTCCCACTCCTGCCAAGAATACGAATGAATGTGATATTTCTATAGTAGAAAGTGTCCTGAAAGAGTTAGAGGAGATCAATTATGCAGGGATAATTGCAATTAAATCTACTGTGCCACCTGAAACAACCTCAGCTTTCCAAGAGAAATATAAAAATGAAAAAATCTGCTTTGTTCCAGAATTTTTAAGGGAAAGATGTGCATCTGAAGATTTCATAGAAAATCATGACTTATGTGTGATTGGAACAGAATCCAAGGAGATTTATGAGGTAATAAAATTAATACATGGTCATTATCCAAAAAAATTCGTTCGCTTAAGTCCAGTCGAGGCAGAAATTGTTAAATATTTAAATAATATTTATGCGGCAACTTTAGTAACATTAGCGAATAATTTTTATGATGTTTGTAAATTCTCTGGAGCAGACTACAGCAAAGTTAAGGATGCTTTTGTCCAAAGAGATCATGTTCACGATTCTTATCTAAATAGTAGTGAAGATCTAAGGGGTTACTCGGGACCTTGTTTACCAAAAGACGTAAGAGGTATGTCTTTTTATGTAAATCAAGGAAAAATAGATGCAGGTATTTTTGAATTTCTTGACACTGAGAATAGTAAATACAAAAAAACAGTTCTTGAAGGGATGAGAGAAGAATAATAGGCATTTAACCTATAGTAATAAGGTTCAAGATTCAGATAAATATTGATGCAGTTTAAAAATATAACCGTAATAGGCGCAGGATATGTTGGAACCTCTCTCGCAACTCTTCTAGGACAAGAACTCAATGTAACTGTCGTTGATAACGACATAACTAAGGTTAATTTATTTAATAACAAACTTTCTCCTGTCCAAGATTCTCTTGTAGAAGATTATTTACAAAATGGGCGGAGTACAGTTAATGCAACTAACCTACTTGCACCACTTCTCAATAAAACAGATTTATTTATTCTTGCACTTCCTACTAACTATGATCCTGAAAGGAACTTCTTCAATACGATAATACTTGAAGATGTAATTCAAGAGATCATGTCTTCCGACCCCAACAATACAATATTGATCAAATCAACTGTTCCCGTGGGTTTTACCTCGAGAATGCAAGCCAAACATAACACTAAAAAGATTGTATTTTCTCCTGAGTTCCTAAGAGAAGGAAATGCATTAAAAGACAACTTATATCCTTCTCGAATAGTAATTGGAGATACTACAGAACTAGGTAAATCAATAGCAAAACTTCTTCAATCTCTTGCAAAAAGCAATCCCGAATGCTTCTTCATGATGCCCACAGAAGCAGAATCAGTTAAGTTATTTTCTAATTCCTATCTAGCTCTCAGAGTAGCATATTTCAATGAACTGGATACTTATTCTATGGAGCTGAATCTTAATACTGAAGAAATAATAAAAGCAGTTTGTGCTGACCCAAGAATAGGTCAAGGTTATAATAATCCTTCTTTTGGTTACGGAGGCTACTGTCTGCCAAAAGATAGTAAGCAGCTATTAGCTAATTACTCCAATGTGCCGCAAAATATCATAGGTGCTATTGTAGATTCAAATTCATCTCGGAAAGATTTTATTGCTAACGATATCATCAAGAAGGATATTCAGGTCATAGGAATTTACCGCCTAATAATGAAAGAAAACTCAGATAATATCCGTGAGTCTTCTATTCAAGGCATCATGAAGAGATTAAAGGCAAAAGGAAAAGAGGTGATAATTTATGAACCATTGCTTTGTGAAGAAGAGTTTTTTGGCTCAATAATTTATAAAGATTTAAATAAGTTTAAATCCGACTCATCTTTAATTGTTACTAATAGATTAGATTCAAATCTTGCTGATGTTGAGGACAAAATTTATTCTCGGGATATTTTTGAAGAAAATTAATTTTTTTTATTATCCTTACTAATTTAGTAGAATCCTATTTCAATTCGATAACAAAACTTAGAAACAAAATAAAAGGAATATTTTATGAGAAAAGTACCTTTTTTTGATTATCCAAAATTATGGTTAGATGAAAGACAAGACCTTCTCGAAATAATAGATAACGTCTCCAGTTCAGGGGGCTTTATTATGCAGAAAGAACTCTCAGAATTTGAGAATCAGCTTTCTGAATTTGTCGGTTCGGATTATGCAGTAGGTGTTGGTAATGCAACTGATGGTATGGAGATATTTCTTCAGGCTATCGGCATTGAGCAAGGTGATGAAGTAATAATATCTTCTCATACTATGTTAGCCACTGCTTCAGCTATAGTCGCAAATGGTGGGAAACCAATCCCTGTTGACATAGGAGACGATAATCTAATTGATCCTGAAGCTATAGAGGATGCTATTTCGGATAAAACTGTTGGAATAATGCCAACACAATTAAATGGACGAACTTGTAACATGGATTTAATAGAGTCTATTGCAAAAAAACATTCTTTGTTTGTAGTGGAAGATGCAGCCCAAGCTCTAGGATCAAGGTACAAAGATCAATTTGCAGGTACTTTTGGTCTTGCTTCTTGTATAAGTTTTTTTCCTGCGAAAGTTCTCGGATGTCTAGGAGATGCAGGTGCAGTTATAACTAGTAATGAAGACATTTATCGTAAAGCTTATCAGTTACATGATCATGGTAGGGATATTAATGGAGAAGTGAAGATTTGGGGAAGAAACTCTAGGCTAGACAATTTGCAAGCAGCGATTTTGTCGCATAAATTAAAAAGTTATCAAAATGTAATAGAAAGAAGGCGTCAAATAGCAAGTATTTATGATAAAGAACTTTCTGAAATAGAACAGTTACAATTACCCCCAGCCCCTGACTCTTGTTTAGATCATTTTGATGTATATCAAAATTATGAGCTGCAAGCTGATCGAAGAGATGAATTAATCTCTTATTTAAATGAAAATGGTATAGGAACTTTAGTTCAATGGGGCGGTAAGGCGGTTCATCAATGGGAGGGATTAGGATTTAACCAGAAATTACCTAGAGTAGAGAAGTTTTTTCGGAGATGTTTTATGGTCCCCATTAATATGTTCTTAAGCGATGATGATGTTTATTACGTCTGCAAGATGATTAAATCTTTTTATTCTCAATAATGGTTAGATTAAGAGATTTTATTTTATCTTTCGCGATACTATTGTTTTTTAGTCCTATTCTTTCTGTAGTTTGTTTCTTAGTATGGCGAGAAGATAAGCATTCACCTTTTTACGTTGCAGATCGTGTAGGTAAGAATGGTGAGTTATTTTCTATGGTTAAATTAAGATCTATGGTTATTAATGCAGATATGACTGGAGTAGATTCCACTAGCTCTCAAGATCAAAGAATAACTCCTATAGGGCACTTTATAAGAAAATATAAATTAGACGAACTGACCCAGATGTGGAACGTACTTCTAGGTGATATGAGTTTAGTTGGACCAAGACCTAATGTTAAAAGAGAAACCGATCTCTACTCTGATGAAGAAAATATTTTACTAAGTGTGCGTCCGGGGATCACAGACTTTTCTTCTATCATTTTTTCAGACGAGGGGGAAATATTATCAGGAGAAGAAGATCCTGATTTAGCCTACAACCAATTAATTAGACCTTGGAAAAGTAGATTAGGCATAATTTACATCAAAAATAGGACGTTTTTTATTGATATTAAAGTGCTTCTTATTACTGCCATTGCTATTATCAACAGAGAAAAAGCAATTACTTTAATTCAAAAAGTCCTCCAGAAAGTTGGGTGTTCCACCGAACTTCTTAAGATTGCTTCAAGAAAAGAAAAACTTTATCCCTTTCCTCCACCCGGCTTTGAAGAGATTGTCACTCACAGATGAAAATTTGATGGAGCTTAAGAGTAAATGTTAGTTTTTTGTAATGGGATGTTGAGGTCAGGTTCAGCTTATCAATTTAATCTAGTTTGCACACTTTTGGAAAAAACCTCTTCTTGTGAAAGGCATGGAAGATGGGAGCCTAAAGAAAAATTTACAACAAAACAGCTCGAAATGTGGGCTAAAGATAAATATACATTTCATGTTTTAAAGAGTGGACGAAATCCAGAAGAGTTTAAAATGGCTAGAAACAATTTAGCTAAAATGATTTATATAAATAGAGATTTAAGGGATGTTGCGGTTGCTGCAAAATATAAATGGAAACTTTCTCCCGATGGTTTAATAACCATTTTAGATAGAGCGGTTTCAGGATACCAGACCATGATTGAAAATGAAGCATTCAACAAAGAATGGTGCCTACATCAAAAATACGAAGATGTCTTCACAAATACTGCTGAAGCAATCCAAGAAATTGGATTATTTCTAGGTTTAGATGCCAATAAAGAAATTATAGAAGAAGTGATTCAAGAATGTTCCATAGACAATATGATCAAAATAAGCAAATCAAAGTCCGTGACTATCCCTCAAAAGAGTTTAAAGATGCTTGGTTCAATTGCTGAATTTATAAAGAAGTTTCTTCCTCCTCCATATAATGAAAGTTGGAAACTTAGAAAGTATTACTTAAAAATACTACCAAAGGTTGATTCGAAGACTGTAATAGCACCTCGTCATATAGAGCCAACAAAAGGGTTGCCCGGTGCTTGGAAGAAAGTTTTAACCCTAGAAGAAATCACTAAGATAACTGATCGTTACCACTCATACCTTTCTAAAGAAGGATATTTATCTGATAATACTTGAAACAGTCTCTATAATTCGCAAATCTGCTTGAATATTTAAATCTAGAAGGAGTCCTTAAATGCAAAACGAAGAGATAATAAATAAAATTAATAGCTTTCCTTACTGGATCAATCAATTTGATCTCAAAGGCAATCTCACTCCAGTACCTAAAGAGTCAACAATTGAAGGTGCCAGGCAGAGAAAGAGCTATTTTTTAGATCCTTTGATAAAATTTTGTGGAGGATCTCTTGAAGGAAAAAGAATACTTGATATAGGTTGCAACTCCGGATATTGGGCACTTCAAGCCATTGAAGCAGGTTGTGAATATATAGTTGGTCTAGATGGAAGACAAATGCATATTGACCAAGCCAATTTTGTCTTTGAAGTTAAAGAAATAGACAAATCAAGATATGAATTCCATTGTGGTAATGTATATGATCTAAACTTTAAGGACTTTGGTGAATTTGACATTGTTATCTGCTTAGGTTTTTTCCACCATATGAGTAAACATGTACAGTTAATTGAAAAGATATCTGAAGTAAGCACTGATTTACTCTTATTAGAAACTAGAGTAACAAGACTACCGGGTAAATACATGCAGATTCTTCATGAACCTACAGATCATTACGCTAACAGTTTAGATTATACCTTGACAATGTGTCCTTCAAAAAAAGCTGTTTTAAGTATGACTGAACAGTTCGGCTATGAATCTATTATCCTTGAACCACAAGCAGCACATAAAGCAGCTCTTTTAAATTATAAAAATAATAGAAGGCTAGCCTTTATTGCATCAAAAAAATCAGACTTATCTTTATTTCCGGCAGAAGTTAAGAAAATAACTCTTTTTTCAGAGTTCTGTGAAGTATTATCAATGGGATTAAACCTAGTTTTGAGTCGATTAGGTATTAGGAAATAGATATTTTAAATACTGAAGAAATTATTTAGAGATATGATTATTTTATGAAGAATTCAGAAGAATTACTCTCTAATTTTATTAATCCTAGTAAATTTCAAGATCCTATACCTGTTGATAATTATGAAGCCGATTTTCTATATGAATTACTTTTCAACATGGTACAAATTCGGCTTGCTGAAGAAAAGTTAGCCAAAGAGAGAGAATTAGGAAATATAGGGGGACCAGTCCATCTTAGTGCAGGACAAGAAGCTATTGCTGTTGGAATAAGTAAAAACTTAAATAATGAGGATAGAGTTTTTGGAGCTCATAGGTCTCATGCACACATACTCTCAATGAATCCTGACTTTCATAAGCTATTTGCAGAAGTGCTTGGGAAGGAAACTGGTTTTTCTAAAGGGATGGGCGGGTCTATGCATCTAATTGACAAAGAGCATGGCTTTTATGGATCTGTACCAATCGTTTCAGGTACGGTTCCATTGGCAGTTGGGGCGGCATTTGATGCGAAAAGAAATGGTACTAATAACATAGGTCTTACTTATCTGGGTGACGGTGCTGTTGAGGAGGGAGTCGTTCAGGAATCTTTAAATCTGGCTAGAGTATTACCAGCACCTGCTATTTTTGTTGTAGAGAATAATCTTTTTGCAAGCCATATGAACATTTCTCTAAGGCAACCATTGAGAAGTACATGTAGATTTGCTGAAGCCAATCTCATAGAAAATGAGGTTATAGATGGTAATAATGTAATAGCAGTTTATGAGGCATCAAAAAAATTTATAGAGAATAGCCGCACATCAGGCTTACCTGGTTTTCTTGAGGCAATTACCTTCAGACAATATGGGCATGTTGATTGGCGAAAAGATATCGATGTTGGAGTGGATAGGTCACAGCAAGATATAGATGAGTGGATAAAGAGAGATCCTATTACAAGACTTTTTTTAGGTATGTTGGAAGCTTCCTTTTTAACAACCAAAGATTTTGAAGATATGAAGATTCAAATCTCTCAAGAAATCCTTGAAGCATGGGAAAAGGCTTTACAAGATCCTTATCCTTCAAGTGAGAAACTATTAAGCAGAGTGTATTTTGATGAAAACTAGAGAAAATTACGGAACGGCAATTTTATCAGCTTTTGAATACCTTCTCGAAAAATATCCAGAGGTTTTTGTTATCGGCCAAGGACTTTGGAGTCCTTGGTATGTTGGTAATACGATGAAAGATTTAGATTTAAAATTTGGACAGGAAAGAATAATTGATACTCCTGTATCAGAATCAGCTGTCACTGGTATGGGTGTAGGTGCATCTCTGTGTGGTTCAAAACCTATCGTTGTGCACCCAAGGATTGATTTTATGCTTTACGCTATGGATTCTATTGTAAATCAAGCTGCTAAATGGTCTCACATGACAGGTGGGCAATCTAATCCAAGTGTAACTATAAGAGGAATAATTAATCGAGGAGGAGAACAAGGTGCACAACACTCACAGTCTTTACATTCTTGGTTTTCACATATACCTGGTCTCAAAGTTCTCATGCCCTCAACCGTTTCTGATGCACGCGATATGTTGATATCAGCTGTACTATGCAACGATCCAGTAATGTATATCGATGATAGGTGGTTGTATAACCAAGAAGACGAAATTGGTCCAATAAAAGAAAGAGATATATCTGAATTTACACCAAGTGTTCTAAAAGAGGGCAAAGATATAACCCTCATTGGATCTAGTTACTCAACTAAATTAGCCCTAGAAGTTTCCGATGCACTTGCTAAAGAAGGTCTTCTTGCAGAGGTTGTGGATATAAGGATGTTAAATCCTTTTAACCCAGATACTCTCGTAAAATCAGTTAACAAAACAAAAAAATTTGCTGTTATTGATGGCAGTTGGAGAAATTCAGGATTTTCAGCTGAAATAATAGCCTCTATAGTAGAAAATATTAATGTCAGAGAATTGGAATCTGCTCCTCTAAGAATTACATTAGCTGATTCTCCTGCTCCAACCTCTAAGCCGCTAGAAGATATTTACTATCCATCTGTAGAAAATATTCTCACTGACATCAAGGATATGTTTTCTTCCTAATAGTCACAAGATTATGTTCTTTTTGAAAAGTAAACTACTTAATTCAAGCAGAAGAACCAAACAAATTTTAGTCTCTACAGCGGACTTCGTATCTATATTAGTCTCTACTATCTTTGCTATGTATATCACTGGTATAGAGACTTCTGAAATGCAGTATGAACATTACTTGAGAATTCTTTGGCTACCAAGTATTGCGGTTATAATTTTTGGTTTCATGGGAATTTACAGGTCTATTGTCAGATATATAGATTTCTCATTCATTTACTTGCTTTTGTCTTCAATATTAATTGTGTTTTTTATTAATTTATTAGCACAAACTGTATTTAGTAGTGCTTTTAATTTTGAGACCGGACAGTTTGTTGATTTAAGAGGTTGGATAGTTGGTTTGTTGTGTGCAACTGTTTTACTGGTAGGCAGTAGGCTATTTGCCCATTTTTATTTCTCAGATCATATACAGGGAAAGAAAGTTATCATTTATGGAGCTGGCGCAGCAGGTATTCAACTAGCAAGCGCTCTACGAGTTAGTTCGGAGATGAAAACCATTGCTTTTTTAGATAATAATCCCTCTTTACAAAATAAATACCTTGGTGGCATAAAAGTCTTACACCCTCGAAAACTAGCTCGCTTAGTTAAAAAAGGAAAAGTCGATGAAGTGTTGATAGCAATGCCCTCAACTTCAAAGAGCAGATTAAGTGTTTTGTTAAAAGAGATTGAAGGTTTTTCGGTGAAAGTTAGAATCCTACCTGGTTTAGCAGATTTGGCGCAAGGTAACGTTCAAGTCTCTGAGTTAAAGGAAGTTGATATAAATGATCTTCTTGGCAGAATAGAAGTTGTTCCCGCCAAAAACCTTATTAATAAAAACATCACGGATAAGGTAGTACTAATTACAGGTGCTGGAGGCTCAATAGGATCTGAAATCACTAGACAAGTAGTTAATGGTAAAGCTAAAAAAGTTGTACTTTTAGACTCCAGTGAATATTCTTTGTACTTAATTGATAAAGAGATCGAAACAAATCATCCAAATGTAGAGTTCATTTCAATTTTGGCAAATGTAACTAACAAAAAGCGAATATATGATATTTTGAAGAAGTACAATGTTGATACTGTTTATCACACGGCAGCCTATAAACATGTCCCTTTAGTTGAAGAAAATCCCTTCGAAGCAGTTAATAATAATATCTTTGGTACAAAATTAACTGTAGAAGCCGCGATTAAGGCAAACGTCGAGACATTTGTCTTAATATCAACTGATAAAGCCGTAAGACCAACCAATGTTATGGGGGCAACAAAAAGGTTTGCTGAATTAATACTTCAATCATTAGCAGAAGAAAAAGATATAAAAAATAAAATAAAAATAACTATGGTCAGGTTTGGTAATGTATTAGGCTCATCTGGCTCTGCTATACCACTTTTTCAGCATCAAATTAAAGAAGGAGGCCCCGTAACTGTTACTCACAAGGATGTAACAAGATACTTTATGTCTATTTCAGAAGCTTCTCAGCTGGTAATTCAGGCAGGTTCTATGGGAGAAGGTGGAGATGTCTTCGTCTTGGATATGGGCGAACCGGTGAAGATTTTTGAGATGGCAAAACGATTGATAAGTCTAAGTGGTATGGAAATACAAGATGAGAATAATCCTAATGGAGATATAAAAATAGAAATTACCGGACTCAGACCAGGTGAAAAACTCTACGAAGAGTTACTAATTGGTGATAATGTAAGTACTACAGAACATAAACAAATACTTAGGGCTAAAGAAGATTTTTTGCCTAGAAATATATTGGAATCTTATCTTGACCAACTCTCTGAAGCTCAAGATACGTATGATTTAAAAGCTTTAAAGAGAGTTCTTAAAGAAGTTGTTGTTGGCTATACAACGAATGACTAAGCAAACAAATAATGCTTGATAAAAAGTCGGTTGTTTAAGAGTGTTTACTTTTATAAATAAGATTGAAGATTTAGAGTTTTTAAATCGAGAGCTTGTATATAAAGAATGTATTGGCGTAGATACAGAGTTTAAACGAACTTCCAAAGATAATATGAAGTTGGCTCTCCTCCAGATAAATGATGGAGAGGAGATTTACTTAATTGATGCAATTGCAATAAAAAACCCTGAAGAAAATGTTAGTTTTCTTTTCTCCAAATCTGTGACAAAAATTTTTCATTCCTGTAAGGAAGATTTAGAGGCTATCTATGCTTGGACTAATAAAAAAATGACAAATATTTTTGATACTCAGATTGCTAATGCTTTTCTTGATGGCAACTTTTCAATAAGTTATCAAGGATTAGTTGAAGAAATGCTTGGAATTACTCTTGAAAAAAAAGAAACAAGATCTAATTGGATGAGAAGACCTTTAACAGATTCGCAATTAAAATACGCATCTCTTGATGTTGAATATTTGATCTACATTTATTTAGAACAAAAAGAACAACTTTCACAGAGCTCTAAGCTCAAGTGGCTTTACCAAGATATAGAAAGGCTTATTAGTTTAACTTTTGACCAAATATCAATTCCAAGTGATCTAAAACGTACCATAACTAAAGGACAGGAGTCAGCGCTTCTTGTAGACTTAAATAAATTAGTTGAGATCGTATCAAAGGAAGAAAAAATTAATCCCACTTTACTCCTATCAAAAAAAGCTCAGAAGGAATATCTAAGATTAATTTTTACTAAAGGGCTAGACCAATCTTTACATTATTTGACCAATTGGAGACAAGAATTACTTAAGAAGGGATTGTTGAACCTTTTAAAATAAACAAATGTTCTGGTTTATCTACATACTATTCTCAACAATCTGTAGTCATCTTTTAGCATGTTTAAATAGAGGTAACTACTACATTATTTTTACCTTCCTTCTTGTAATATTATTAACTCCAGCCCAATTAGAGGTTTCCAATGTCAGTTTAGGGCCTTCTTTATTTATTTTTATTTATGATTTTTTGTTCGATGGTATTTTATCTACTAGAGTCTTAAGGCCTTACGCTTTATCAATCACAGTTTATTTATTTTCATTAATAATATTCTTGGTAATTAAAAGAAGATTCTTCTAGCTTCAAGAGATTTTAAATCTATTATTCCAACTGCATTCTTTCCTTTTAATATCCCTGCAGACTCTCCAGGATTAAAAAAAATTACATCATTATTAATTTCGCATCTATATCTATGGGTATGACCATGTAAAACGATATCAATTTTTTTATTTTGTGAAAGGAAATCGTCTATTTTATTTGGTTCGTGGAAAACTGCTATTTTTCTATTAGCTAACTTTATCAAGTAAGGGGGCTCTAAAAAAATAAAACCATTTTGATGAGCAATTTCTTCAAGCCCCATTTCATTTCTATCATTGTTACCATATACACCAATCAGATTACTCTTGAGTCCTGAGAATTGTTTAAGTGCATTAGAGTTACATATATCACCGGTGTGGATAACATATTCAACTCCTTCGTTATTAAAGATGGAGATTATCTGTTCGATATTCTTGGTATTGTTGTGAGTATCACTAACGACACCTATAAACATCTAGGTATTAAACTTTCTCTAATATGTGAATACCGCAAGCACTTCCTAAGCCTATTACATGAGTCATTCCTATTTTTGCGTTTTCGACTTGCCTTTTACCTGCTTCTCCCCTCAAATGAGTACAAACCTCATAAATGTTAGCAATTCCAGTTGCTCCTAGTGGATGGCCTTTAGATAGCAAACCACCCGAAACATTAACGGGTATTCTTCCACCAAGTTCAACTTCTCCTTCATCTATCAATCTTCCAGCCTCACCATCTTCACAAAGACCTAAATTTTCGTAATGAAGCATTTCTGCAGTTGCGAAACAGTCATGTAATTCAACTAGATCGATATCTTTAGAATCTAGACCAGCCATTTCATAAGCTTCAGCTGCAGCTTTTCTTGTGCAGGAATTAACATCTGGCATTACAAGATCTCTTTCTTGATAAGGATCGCTAGTCATCACTGAAGCTTTTATTCTGACAGCTCTTTGCATTCCTAGTTCCTTTGCTTTCTTTTCAGAAACTAAGACAGCTGCTGCAGCACCATCAACGTTTACTGAACACATTAATTTAGTATTTGGATATGAGATCATTTCAGCATTCATCACTTCTTCTAGAGGAGTTTCAATTTGATATCTCGCCTTAGGATTCATTGTGGAATGATGGTGATTTTTTACAGATATCTTGGCGAATTGTTCAAAAGTTGTCCCATACTGTCTGGCATGTTCCATTCCAGCTTCAGCAAACACAGCGGGCATAGTTCCAGAGCCAAGTAAACCTTCTTTTGGTATACCAGCTCCACCTCCAGCCCCTCCAAGAAGTCCTGTTCCCATTTGCTCCACTCCAACGGCAAGCACAACATCATATAATCCGGCTTTAATAGAGGTCCAGGCTTCTCTAAAAGCTGTAGCCCCAGTTGCACAAGCGTTGGAACAATTAACTACTGGTATACCAGTTTGCCCAATTTCTTGTAGGATTCTTTGCCCAACCATAGCATTGGCTTGACCAAGATTTCCGCAATAAAAAGCTTCCATATTACCTATATTCAAGCCAGCATCATCTAATGCTAATAACGCAGCTTCTGCTCCTAGATCAGGTACTGTTCTTTCTGGAAATCTTCCGAACTTGATCATATCGACCCCTAATACATAAACATCACTCATAATTTTCTCCCTTAAGAAATTGGTTTAAAGAAATAACTAA
>MDSW01026515.1_pt1 | contig 56664 bp, 52 predicted proteins | sample 811171 | NCBI WGS metagenome assembly MDSW01 (sample SAMN05326641, study PRJNA326480) | marine metagenome | isolation source: seawater | place: Atlantic Ocean: North West | collected 2012
CCCGGCGCAATAGGCCTCGAGAAGCTGCGCCTGGCGCTCCAGGTCAGGTTTCTGGTCATGGGAGGAAACGCGTGCGTAGGCAACCGTGCGCCGGGCAGCGTTATCCTGCTGCCGATGAAGCTCCGGCTGAAGTTTGGCGAGGTCATAGCGGCGCCGCCCACCCTCGGTTACGAGGTCGGGCTTGAGCTTGCCGCTCTCATCCCATCTGCGCAAGGTGAGCGGAGTCACGCCCAGGGCCTTTGCGGCCTCGCCAATACTTACAAGCTTCTTCATCATTTAGATGATATATGATACGAAAAGCATAAGTCAAATTGAACTGTTAAAGCCCCAAGGCACCTCGTCCGCAGCGGAGCCCCCCCGCGCGAAGCGCAAAAGCTGCAGGCTCTACGATCGAAACTTTTCGACGGCCTGTTCCCTTCACCGCAAACTGACCCTGCCGATCGCGGATAATGGGGGCAATATCTGCCGCAAGGGCACGGGCGCCTACTTCCCGGTGATCCCGCCCGGGCGTCCCGCTGCCGAAGTGAACACGCAGGTCGATGCCTTTCTCGATATCGAGAAAGGCCGCCCTCCCTCAGCCTCGAACGCACATCTGGGTTGAGAGACGCATTTCTCATCTCATTTCTCGGTTGCATCTTGTATCGCCGCCCGCCAACCCCATCTATAAAATGCTTAGTTATTCCGACCGCACCCTGTCTCCCTTATCGGCCTCAGTTTGCTTTTCGATCTGACCGGCCGACCTGCCGCATCCTGCGGGCAGAATTCCAAACAAGGAGACAACACGATGGCCAATGGCACCGTGAAATGGTTCAACCCCGGCAAAGGCTTCGGCTTCATCCAACCCGAGAGCGGTCGCAAGGACGTGTTCCTGCACATCAGCGCGCTCGAACGGGCGGGCCTTTCCCAGATCGACGACGGTCAGAAAGTGACCTTCGAGATCGAAACCGGCCGCGATGGTCGGGAATCCGCCAAGGATCTCGAACTCGCCTGATAAAACCGTTCGCGGACTGGTGTCTTCCGGTCCGCGAACGCGCCCATGTGGCGAGAGTCTTCTCTGCTCGAATACCTTTGCGCAGTCCAGGTTCGAAACATCTGTAGAACCACCCATCCGGCATTGCGGACCAAGATGTGCGGGCGGGTTCAAAATTCACCTGTCTACGCGGAGAACGATCATGGGCTATTCCCCTCAAAAGAAACAACTCGACCTCAAGGATTTCCTGAGCCAACCCGCCAAAAAAGGTTTCCGGAAAGGCGTCGGCTTTCGTCGTGCGCCGACAAATCCGTCCCCTGTCAAAGCCAGCGCAAAACAGGCCACGGCAAAATAAATAGCTTTGCCGGGTTCGTTAATTTCCAGACTCCGCGAATAATCTTGCCTGATGGCGGCTCCCCGAGAGACGGGGCTGATCAGTCGGCGTTCAGCGCGAGCCACTTTCCTGAATGCTTATTGAGACGCCTTGATCCTAGCTTTGGGCCAAGACTCCCTCATGGGTGGCAGCCTCCTCGCGCGCCGCGTTCGCCGTGGGTTCGCTACCGCTTGGCCCCAAATCGGCCGGCCACAGTCACTCACGGCATTTCCACATTGACGTGGATCACGGACTCAAGCTCCCTTCTCGTGGCACCCAACGACAAGTGAACCCATTTCCGCGCGCGCTTTGCCTTGCGATGCATCGCTCGCCGAACAGGAAACCTGGATGCCCGATGATCCATACAAAGTCCTTGGCCTGACCAAGGCCGCCACAGCTGACGAAATCAAGAAGGCGTATCGCAAACTTGTGCGGACAAGCCATCCTGATTTGCACCCGGATGACGCAGGAGCCGAAGCGCGGTTCAAGGCGATATCGGCCGCTTACGATATCCTGAAAGATCCTGAAACCCGTGCGCGCTATGACGCCGGAGAAATCGATGGCCTCGGCGCAGAACGTCCGCAGCGCCAGTATTACCGTGATTTCTCGGGCTCATCCGACAACAGCTATCATCGACAGCGCGGGGTTGGGCCGGATGTCGATCCGGCAGATATTTTCGCTGACATATTGCGCAATCGCGGACGGTCTGGCGGCGACTTCGGCGACCGTGGTTTTTCCGCGCGCGGCGCCGACGCGCGCTATTCGCTCAACGTGCCGTTTCTCGATGCTGCGCGCGGAGCGGAAACCCACATCACGCTGCCCGATGGACAAAGCCTGACAGTCAAGATCCCACGGGGCACTGAAGACGGCCAGACACTTCGGTTACGCGGCAAGGGGGCGCCTGGCTATGGCGATGCTTCTGCGGGTGATGCGTTGATCACCGTTCTGGTGGGGTCTCATCCGGTGTTCGACCGAGACGGCGACGATATCCTGGTAACGCTCCCCATCACCATCGAAGAGGCCGTTCTCGGCGGCAAAGTCACCACACCGACCATTGACGGCCCCGTCGGGCTCACGATCCCAGCGGGCGCGAATTCGGGCCAGGTCTTACGTTTGCGTGGACGTGGCATCGCCAACGCGAAGCGCAAAACCAAGGGTGATCAGCGGGTTGAGCTGAAGATCGTGACACCACCCAGCATTGACGAGGATCTGCGCAATTTCCTCACCGAGTGGCGCAAGACACATCGCTTCGATCCGCGTGTTGATTTGATGAAGAGGGCCAGCGCATGACGGAGAGGTTTTCCGAAGAGGACGTGATCTCCAACGTTACCCGGCTCACACGAAGCCAGCTTTTGCGCTTTATCGAAGGCGAACTCGTGCGACCAGCAAAGGGCGATACCGGTTATATTTTCCGCAGCGTCGACATCGCGCGGTTGGAGTTGCTGTGCGATCTTTCCCATGATCTTGACCTCGACGAAACGGCGCTGGCAATCGTGATGTCGCTCCTTGACCAGTTGCATGCCGCACGACAGGACCTCGCTACCTTTGCGCGCGCGATAGATACCTTGCCATTGGAACTTCAGACGCGTGTCATTGCGGCAATGAAGCAGCCGTAAGCCCAACTCGCCTCTCTTCGTTCGGGAAACAGGCTAGCTTCAAAACGAGGACGTTTCAGGGGAGCATGTCAGAGGTTATTGAGTTATTGCTGCTTTCTTGACCCGCGAGCCTCACCGGTGCGACGGTGTCAATCCGCATCGCAAAGGTTGAGTCTCTTTGCAGGAGTATGGCGGTTCGTTTCATTAGCTGCCTGAGGGCGGAAACGAGAGGGAGATTGAAAATGGAAGATGCAATTCAGCCCGGCCAAGGCGTTTTTGTGACTGGCGCAGAAAAAACGATCTTCCGGTTTGAAGGACGCGCACGGGATGGCTTCGTGACTATTAGCGGATCAGGCGGCTTCACCTGCGACGTGCCAGAGGATTGTATTCAAGCGGTCAAAAAGCGCACCCGGAAGGAATTCGGAAATATCGACTTTCATCGCGACTGAACGCGCAAAGCACCCATCACCTGATTAACGCCTTGGCAGGTCGTCGAAACTTGCCTCCTCCGCCACGGGCACGGCGGCGCGCCCGCTTTGAACGGAGACCTCAACAGAGAGATCATAGAGCGCGTTGCCAAATCCTGAGAAGCTGCCCGAAATTGGTGAGACCTGATGGATACCTCGACCGACCGCGACCGGTATCAGGTTCTGCGACCCGACGCTGCGATTTGTCGGGTCGAATGCGATCCATCCGGCGCCGGGGACGAATATCTCGACCCATGCGTGGGTCGCCCCTGAGCCAGCCGATCCCACAAGGTTCATTTCGGGATTGAAGAGATATCCCGAGACGATGCGGGATCCGAAACCGAGATGGCGGACGGCCTCGGCAAGCAGGACCGCGAAGTCGCGGCACGAACCCCAGCACCGGTCGAGTGTTTCGGCCGGCGATTGGGTGCCCTCATCCTCCCGGCTCTGGTAGGAAATCTGCGTGAACACCCCGGTGCTGATGTCCTTCAGCAGAGACAATGTGTCAGTCGGGCGCCCCATGACGAAGTTCTCGACCCAGCGGGAAAGGCGGCCTTGGATGTCTTGATATTGCGGGGTGGTCAGCGCCCCCAAGTCCGTCCAGTCGTCCGCAGCGTAGAGAAAAGGATATTGGGCAGCAGAAGAAGCGATGGCGAAGACCGGCCAGGCCGACGCAGTCAGCTCCACGGACGCACGGCTTTCGATTGCCAGATGATCAGTCTGGTCGTCGAACACGGCAGTGGCGATGGCGTTGCCCGCCACATCATGCGCCCATGTTATGTGCGCCGCCGGCGTAATGGAGAGCGCGTGCGAGAGCAGCCGCAATTCGCGCGTCTCGCGCGGGCGCAGCATCAACCTGTGCGGCCCGAGAGAGACGTCTCCCCGGTATCGGTAGGTCGTTTTGTGAAGAATGTCGAGGCAGGCCAAATGACGCTCCAATACGGTCAGATAATAGTGGCAGCCACGCCCACAGCCATGTCGGCTAGCAATGGGGCAGCCAGACGCCTCGTTAAGCCGCTAATTTCTCGGTCGTGTTTCCGGACTCGTCGGCATCCCTTCGTTTTCGGCGGCCAGAATGGAGGCTTCGTAGCGCCGTCTTTCGGGAGCCGGCAGGGGCTCCAGTCTGGATAGATCAGGATCAGGCGATCGGAATACCGAGTAGAGATGGCGCAGATGCGCCTCCGAAACACCATCGGCTTCCATCACGAGGCGCACCATCGGATCCGAAAGCATCTCTTCCACGAAAAAATCCGACAGGGCACGGCCCGTAAGCTTGTCTCTGGCACGCGCGTGATCGAGATCGGCCAGAGAAACGGTCAGCGTCCTTACCAATCCGGGATGTGTGGCTCTGGGATGAAGCTTCACCATGACGGAAGCTTTCCAGATTTCGGGGTCCTTCCGATCCGGAGGCGAGACCAGCTCCGTCTCGATCTCATACTCTCCCGCCGGGAGTGTCTCGGCAAACCCCGGAATGTTGAACGGGCGGGAAAAAACCGCGACGGTCTTGCGTGTAAGTTCTTCCACTGGCCTAATCCTCTCACATGATGAGCGAATGACCCGCGCCCTTGCCAGGGCCGGGGCGCGGGTCTGCGCAGGTCTTAAGAAGTCTTGGATTTAGCCGTCGCTTCCTTGCTGGCGGCCTTAGACTCGCTCTTCTCGGCAGAAGGCTTGGCAGTCTTCTCGGGCGTTGGCTTCAGCGCCGCTGCGGCCCGAGTGGTCAGGTCCTTGAAGGACATGTCATCGATCCTTTTATCGCCCGACGTCAATTCTTGGTCCATGTCGGACCGGGATGCTTGTCGCCGGTTTGATCTATATGGGGACCAGGGACCCAATTTACGAGGGTCAGGCGCCGAGGAATCTGAGATCAGATGAGTCAATCTGCACGCAATCATGGCCGATTTCATGAACGAGACCGGCTGCGCGCCTCTGGGGGAGCGGGAATTGCATTTTCCCAACGCGCGAATGGCAATCATCGCCAGCACGCTCTTGCTTGGCTCTATCGGAATTGCCACCTTCGGCCTGCTGCACGCATCCGTGGCCTTTACCTTGGGAGTTCTGGGCTCGATGCTGCTGCGAACCGTGCCGCCCGGGCAGGTCTACAAGGCCATCGACTGGCCAGTCATCGTCCTGCTGGGATCGCTTATCCCGGAGGCTGGCACGATGCAGACCTCTGGTTCGGCAGATGTTCGGGCGCGTTTTTTGGTCGATACTGTTGCACGCGAGAACACCATCGCGGCTCTGGCGGCAATTCTGATCACCACGATGTTCCCATCGGATTTGATGAAAAATGCGGCCACGGCAGCGGTGCTGAGCCCAGTTGCCCTGGGCATCGCCGCTTCGCTCGACGTGAACCCCGACAGTTTCCTGATGGCGGTGGCGATCGGGGTATCTTGTGCTTTCCTCACGCCGATCGGGCATCAGAACAACACTCTCATCCTCGGGTCGGGCGGCTTTCGCTTCGGCGACTACTGGAAGCTTGGACTGCCGCTCGAGATGATCGTCGTTGCAGTAAGCTTGCCGCTGCTGCTGATCGTCTGGCCGCTATGAGCTTTGGAGATGACGCGCGCCGACCGGCAGATAAGCAATAATCTAAGCCTCCAGTTCTGGCAGTGCGATTGGCTTGACCCGAGAAAGGCTAGCGGCGTCTGGCCAAGCCACACTTGCCCCTTCGAACCAATGGCACACCAAGAGTAGCTCACGTATTCCGCCGAAACACAGCTTGCCCCAAGCGCGGACCATAGAGGGACAACGCGATCTCAGGTGAAGTTGTTGGTCTTCATGCCACTATCTATCAAATTGAAGGCCAGTTCAGGTTCAGAGATCACACGCCGGGGGACGCCCCTTCGCCGGCTCTACTCTCAGACGCGCGGTTACCTCGACGGTGGCTCCATCAGTCGGAAACTCAACGGTCGCGCTGGAATGCGCGTGACCGTTCACGGTAATTTCGACGGCGCCAGTGCCAAGGCCCTCCGGGTCATCGATCCGAAGCGAGATGGCGCCGGCTGGACCGCGGAGGCGAGCGCGGAAACGGCCCCAGCCCTTCGGTAGACACGGGGCGATGTGCAAAGCGCCCCCAACAAGTTCCAGCCCGAGGATCGCCTCGACCCCCAGTCGCCAGGACCAGGCGGCGGCGCCCGTATACCAGGTCCAGCCTGCGCGCCCCTCGAATGGCGCCGCGCCCCCGACATCGGCAGGCATCACATAAGGCTCCGCGCGGTAGCGCTCGGCATCTTCCCGAGAGGCACAGCGACGGATCGGGTTGATCAGGTCGAATATCCGGTAGGCTTCCTCTCCATTCCCGAGCTTCGCCTGTGCCATGCCGAGCCAAGTAGCGGCGTGGGTATATTGGCCACCGTTCTCGCGCACGCCGGGTGGATAGGCCCGGATGTAGCCCGGATCGCGGGGCGTGCGGTCGAAGGGTGGCGTGAGGAGACGCACGAGGCGCAACTCTCGGTCGACCAGCCATTCTGAGGCCGATCGCATCGCCTGCCGGCCGCGGTCCCTGTCGGGCCCGCCCGCCAGGACCGACCAGGACTGAGCGATGCTGTCGATACGGCATTCGTCGCATTCCTGCGAGCCCCAGGGCTGCCCGTCATCATCAAAGGCGCGCATATACCATGCCCCATCCCAGGCCGCGTTGTCCGCTGCCTGCTTCAATTCTCTTGCCCGACGTTCCCAATGCTCAACCTGATCCTCGTGCCCGCCTCGCCGGGACAGATCGGCGAAACCTTCGGCGCAATGGGATGCGAACCAAGCCAGCCACACACTTTCTCCTCTGCCGTGATAGCCGACACGATCCATTCCGTCGTTCCAGTCCCCTGCCCCGATCAGCGGCAGGCCGTGCTGTCCCGAGGTGACGCCATGGACCAGCGCCCGACGGCAATGCTCGAAGAGTGGCCAAGCCTCAGCACTGCGCGGGAAGGCGGCGTATCGGTCTTCTTCGTCCTCAGTAAGTGGTGGTGCCGTGAGAAACGGAACCTCCTCGTCGAGAATGCCGACATCTCCGGTGGAGCGCACGTAGCGATGGGTGGCGTAGACAAGCCACAGCATGTCATCCGAGCAGCGCGTCCGCACACCGCGGCCTTCCGGCGGATGCCACCAGTGCAGCACATCGCCCTCCTCGAATTGATGTCCGGCGCAGTCGAGGATATGGGCGCGAACGCGAGCGGGTTCCGAGAAGAGGAAGGCCATCATGTCCTGCAATTGATCGCGAAAGCCGATGCCACCGCCAGCCTGGTTGAACCCGGCGCGTGCCATAATACGGGAGGAGAGCGCCTGATAAGGTAGCCAACGATTCACCATCAGGTCGAAGGCGGGATCGGGCGTCTCGACCGTCACCGCCCCTAACCGCTGGTGCCATGTCGCGAGAGTCACCTCCAAGGCCTGGGCTGCACGCCCGACATCGGCCCATTTTACCGCGAGCGCCTCCGCATCCTCGATATTCGCGCCATCGCCGAGCACGAAAACTACCTCCTCGCTACCCCCCGGGGCTATATCGAGATGGACCTGATATGCCGCGCAGGCATCGCGAATTGCATCGCATTTACCTCCGAGCGACCAACGTCGCAGCCCTTCGGGATTTGTGGCGTCGTTTTCTGGGCCGTAGAACGTGGCCCGATCGCAGGTCAGGCTGTGCGCCGGATGGCTGGCGGTGAGAAACGCGACGCGCGATGCGAATTCCGGCTGCCAGCCGTTGCGGGCGATCAACGCCCGGCTGGCTGCACGATAGGCGCAAGCAACATGCGGCCGCGAGGCACTTGGCAACCCGCCGAGTTGCCATTCGGCGATGTAGGTTGCGGTGATGCGGCGCGGACGGTCGGTGGTGTTGCGCAGCCGAAGGTAGGCGAGTTTCACCGACGCTTCGGTAGGCACGAAAATGGTGAGTTGCTGTTCCAGACCTTGGCTTGTCCGCGTCCATTCGGTGCTGCCAGCTCGGTGGGTCACCTCGCAAGGAGCCTCGTGCCCCGCAGGCAATGGCGTCGGCGTCCAGATTCTCGCTGTTTCCTCGTCTCGCAGATATAGGGCTTCGCCCTGAGCATCAGTTACCGGGTCGTTCGACCAAGGCGTCAGTCGGTGCTCGCCGGCATTGAGGCTCCAGGTAAACCCGAGGCCTGCTTCCGAGACGATTGTGCCAAAGTAGTCATTCGCAAGCACGTTGCACCAGGGGGTCGGCGGAACGCGGCTGGCATCGAGGTGAATGACATAGGCGTCGCCATCCTCTGAGAACCCTCCGTAACCATTTTCGAAGCGCAGCACCTGCGCAGGGGCTCGCGGTGGTTGGGTCTCTCTCTCTGGTTGGCCATCAGGCGTGAAAAGAGGCGACTTGTCGCGCAGTTCCTGCACCGATTGTAGCGCCTCTGTCAGCGTCTCGGCAGCTCCGTCGAGCACCACCTGCGCCAATTCCTCGAGTGCGCGGCGCTGGGACGTGGCAATGCAGTCGGCGCTATGCAGATGCACGCCTCCGTCACCGCCTAGCCCCTCTGCCAGCCCCGCATCGCGCAGCGCGTCGCGTAATCGCGCATTGATCGGCTCCTCATAGCTTGATGCCCCTGTGCTCAGGATCACCAGATCTGCCCGCAACCCGTGCCGATGCCACCAGCGATGAGCGCGCACCACCGCGGGTAAAAGCGCCGCGTGGTCGGCATCATCCACCCGCACGAGCACGATCGGCAGATCGCCTGACAATCCCAGCCCCCAGAGGTCGTGCTGACCGGTTAGAAAACCGGCCAGAGACTCGGCCCGCTTGACAGGCGGGCGAACGAGTTCTGAGGCAACCGCCTGAGCTGCGCGCAGGTCGGCACCGGATGCCCCGAGTTGATCCGCCTCGATTGCGATGCTGCGCTTGGTGTCTTCGAATGCCCAATCGAGCGCGTCGCCGCCAGAATAACGGCTAGCGATTTCGATCGCGGTTTCGCGCGAACCAGCGGCGACGGTCATGAATGCCAGCTGCACCCGCGCGCCCGGTGCGAGCCGAGCCGTAGCCCGCAGCGCCGACGCTGGGTCGAGCGTCCAACCCGCGGTCGCCTCCGGTGGGCGGTGCAGCCAGTCCAGTGGTTCGCTGCTACCGTAGCGACCAAGGATCGCACGGCGGTCGCTGTCGAAGCCGCCGAACTGCACCGCGTCAGACCCGGTGAGCAGCCTTTGGAGCATGACTGGCGGTCGGTCGGAGGGGCGACGCGGGCGCCGGGTAAAGAGCAAAGCATCGAGCCCGACCAGCGGCTCGCTCTGCACGAATAGCTTGCTGAAAGCAGGGTGCCGCTCATGGGAGGCGAATGAAGCTAGGGCGACCTCGGCATAACTCGACACCTCGATCTCGCGCGTGCTCTGACTCTCATTGACCAAGGTGACTCGGCGAATCTCGACATCGTCGGCCTGGACGGTAACGATTTCCTGTGTTGCGGCGATCTCGTTCTTATGCAGGTGGAAGCTGGCTCGGTCAGGATAAAAGGTGATATCCACCGCTTGGCTGGACCTGCGACGGAAATCCCAAATCATGCCGTTCTCGGCATCACGCAGGAACAGTCCAGCCCGGGCGGGGCGGCCGATGTCCCCTGACCAGAGCGTTAGCGACTGCCCCTGCCACCACAGAGTGCTGTCTCCACCATCGCTTATCCAGGACGACAGGCGACCGTTGCCGATGACATGGAGATGCGGCACCCCGGTATCGGGCGCTGGCCAGCCATCCAGCGGCGGCACGGCTCGGCGCTCGAGTTCGGGAAGTGGCGGTGGGGCGGCATCGGGTAGCGGCTCGGGGACATATTCCCATGGCACCCTCTCCTGTAGCAGCATCTCCATCGCCGCGATCCGCGGGTCGCGGTTAAAGCGCCGCACGAGGCTATCGCCTGTTAGGGCATTGTCGATAGCGGACAGCAACATCCCCTGATGATGCGCCATGAAGGTCTGCACCGGGGTGAAACGCGCGCTGGGGCTGCATTCGGCGGTAAAATCGGCAGCGTCATAGAAGCCGTATCGCCCTTGCATCCCCATGGCATCGAGACGTCGCAGGTTGGCAACAGCGGTTGCCGGCGCCACGGCAAGCGCCAGCGCGCTAGCATAGGGCGAAACGACGTAGTCTTCATCGAGCCCGCGCTTCAGGCCCAGCCCGGGGACGCCGAAGGCGCGATACTGGTAACGATGCGAAGCATCGCGCGTGGCGAAGGCGGCTTCCGACACCCCCCAGGGCAGACCCAACCGTTCGCCGTAGCGCTTCTGCACCGCGACGGCCGCCGCTTCGCTTTGCCCGAGAAGCCGGCCCGGCCCGCTGCGCAATAGCAGCGCGGGCATGAGATATTCGAACATCGAGCCGTTCCAGGACAGCACGGTCAGGTCGCGACCGGGATGCGCCAGTGGTCGTCCAAGGTGGAACCAGTGCTCCACGGGGACATCTCCCTTGGCGATCGCAAAGTAGCTTGCCAGCCGCGCCTCGGAGGCCAGTAGGTCATAGCGGTGCTGGTCCAGCTGGTCTTGGCTCAGGTTGTAGCCAATGAAGAACGTTCGGGTCTCGCGGTCGTAGAGCAGACCGAATTCCATCGCCAGCGCTAAGCGATGGGCATGCTCGGCGCTGACCGTGAGGCTGTCGCGAAGGGCGCTTCGCGCGGCCAGCCCTTGCGTGAACGCAGCGCGAAGGGTGTCGTGCCAAGGATCGGCCTCCCCGTCTCCAATCAGACCCCGTGCGGTCTCAATTGCGGTCTCAGTGTCCTCGAGGCGAAGATCGGGCGGCAGGACGTCGACAAGCTGAGCGGCGAGTGCCTCCTGCCCAGGTGGCGGCGCGACGACAAGGGGCGTCCACGGGCAAAGCGTCTCTAGATCTCGAATGAAGCTGTTCACATGGTGAATGCTGCGTTCGAGCCAGAGATGGATCTCTCGGGAATCTGTCGCCGGAGCGGCTTCGATCGCGGCCGGAAGCTCCGCCGAGAGCGCGGGCAGCCCCGTGTCCTGCATTGCGCCGGCGCTCGCGGCCCAATCCTCCGGCCGGTCGCGAACCCGCGCCGCTTCGGCGATCAGGTCGTCGAGACGAGCGAGCAGTGGGGCAGAAGGTTGCGACGGCATCGCCGCAAGGGCATCGCGCAGCAGTCCGAAGCTGTCCGCCAGACCATCCCACGAAACAGATGACACCGGCGGACCTTGGGCCGCCTCCCGGCACCCCTCCGTGAGCGTCACCAGGGCCACCGCAAGGTTGCCGCTGTCGACGGTGGAAACATAGCGCGGCTCCAACGGTTCGAGGGTGCGGGTATCGAACCAGTTCAGGATATGACCGTGGTAGCGCTCGAGCCGCTCAAGCGTGGCCAGCACATTGGCGGCTCGCGCGACGAGGGCGGGCAACCCGGAATGACCAAGGTCGAACGCAGAGAGCGTTGAAAGCAACAACATGCCGACATTGGTGGGTGAAGAGCGGTGAGCTATCTCTTCATGCGGCTCGGTTTGATAATTGTCGGGCGGTAGCCAGTTGTCCTCAGGCCCTGCATAGGTCTCGAAATACAACCATGTGCGACGCGCGAGGTGACGCAGGAAACGCTGGTCGTCACAACTCAGAGATTCTTCTGGGCGATGCAGAGGGCGGGCGATCAGCTGCGCGATCTCGGGAGAGATCAGCCATAGGAGCAGAAGCGGCGCTGCACCGGGCAAAGCTTCCGGCGCAAAAGCCATCAGCGTGGCCGCCATAGCCAAGGCCAATATCGGTGCGCCAGCCATCTCCTCCCAGGCACGCCTGCGATCCGCGCTGTCGGCGGTGGCGACATGGGCAGAGGAAGTCCATTCGAGCATCCGCCTGCGCGAGACCATCATTCTCCACAGCGCACGACAAATTGCGTCGAGCGAGACGAACGCTTCATGAGCCATGAAAACGACGGCAAGGGTCCAGCGCCGGGCGTGATCGAGGAACTGGCGCGTCCGCTCGCGCACTACGCCGCGTCTGCGCCCGCGGATAAAGCCCGCAATGGAGTCTGTTACCAGGTAGACTCCCGGAGCGACCACAGTGAGCACGGACCACACAAACGCATCCGACGGCACGAGAAGCCAGCCGATCAGAGCGAGTAGCACCAAAACCGGCGGGATCAAGCTGCGGCGCAGATTGTCGATGATTTTCCAGCGGTCGAGAGGTGAAAGCGGATTCTTGAATTGCTTTTCGCCCCGCCCGGGCACAGTGCGCCGGAGCCAGGGCAACAACTGCCAATCGCCGCGTATCCAGCGGTGCCAGCGGCGGGTGAATTCTGGGTAGTTGCCCGGGAAATTCTCATAGAAAACGATGTCTGACGCGAGCGCGGCCCGCCCGTGCAGGCCTTCGAACAGGTCATGACTGAGTATCGCGTTCTCCGGCACCCGCCCGCGCAGGCTCTGGCTGAATGCTGCGGCGTCATAGGCCCCCTTTCCCGTGAAGACGCCTTCGCCAAAAAGGTCCTGGTAGACGTCCGACACCGCCCGGCTATAGATATCGATCGCCGTGTCGCCAGTATAGAGCCGGGCGAAAAGCGAGGCCGAGCCCGCCTCTGGCGAGATCTCGATCCGCGGCTGGATGAAGGTATAGCCCGAGATCACGCGCTCGCCTGTCGGATCGAATTCCACCCGGTTGAGCGGATGGGCAAGCGTGCCGATCAACCGGTGGATCGTGCCCGGCGGGGCGATGGTGTCTGCATCCAGCGTGACCACAAAGCGCACGACACCAAGGGCGCCGGTATTGCCCTCGGTCAGGGCGAAGGCCGACACTGCATCGCCGTGAAGGAATCCATTGAATTCTTCGAGCTTGCCGCGCTTGCGCTCCCATCCCATCCAAACGCCTTCTGCCGGGTTCCATCGCCGCCGCCGGTGCATCAGAACGAAGGGGTGACCTGGTCCGTATCGTCCATTCAGCTTCCGGATGCCCTCGCTGAGAGCGTCTTCTACGCCCGCGTCTGATGAAAGGGTTTCGCTCGCAGCGTCTGCCAGGTCGCTCAGGATCACGTAGCGCAGGAGCGGGTCGGGGTTGGTCAGCCAGTGCCGCTCGAGTTGGGCGATGAGTCTCGAAACCTCGTCTTGCGCGGCGATGATCACCGGCAGGACGACGGCCGTCTCACAACCTTTCGGCAGGCCATCACTGAAGTCGAGCTTGGGAAGCGTCCGGGGCGGGATCGTCTGAGTTACAAGCCAATTGACAACAGTGACGGCTATGATCGAGGCCGGCATGAGCGACAGGAGCGCGGCAACGATCGACGCAGTGACCGACGCGTTGTTCACAGCAAGCATCACCAGCGGCACGGTCATCGCCACCGTCCCCACCGCAATCAACGCGACGGCATAGGAGGCGCCCGCATGAGCCAGGACCCAGCGTCGCCACGCCGCCGCGGGACGTGCGCGAAAGCCCACAAGCTGCTCCAGTTGACGGCGCCCGTCGCCGGCAAGCCACCAGCCGACATGGTTGGCGCGGGACGCCCCGGCATGGGAGGTAGCCAGCAAGATCGCCTGATCGGCAACACGCGTTTCGGACCAGTCCGAGCCCTCGGATAGCTCCTCGACCGCTTTGCGATAGCTGTCGCGTGTGTCGAAATCCATCGCGGCGTAGATACCTGCCGGGTCCTCCCGGAGGATCGCCTCGACCCGGTTCGTCGCCTCGAAGACCTCCTCCCACGGCACGCGCGAGATGGCCGAAAGCGCCATAATGGCACGCGAGACCGCCTCGGTCGGGTCGTGCGCCTCACCGTAAGCAGCTCCTGGCGTTGCTCTGAAAGGAGGATCAATCTTTTCGATCAATTCAGAGAAAGCCACGACGATGGTCTCGAGGCAGGCGAGCCGCAGCATCGCAGGAAAGGCCCAGAGTTCCGCGATCGTCAGGGCCGCGCCGCGCTGGAAAGCGGCCAGGAATCTCTCTGCGGCCTCGATATTTACCTGCATATGCGCAGATGCGAGAAAGCCATGCGCGGCCAGAAATATCCGCGGCAGGCCGCGGCACTCGGGGGTGGCGAGGCTGGGCAGGCGGCGATAGAACTCCGGCGGCATATCTGCCTGAACCTGGCGAACTGCGCGGCGAACATGATACTCGTTGTCGAGCAACCATTCGGCCGCCTTTGTCGCTGCCGGAGGCGGATGTATCGAACTGCGTTGCGCCCTGGCAAGCCATTTCGGGATCGCATCGAGTTCGGCCCAGACTGGAGCGGAACGCGGAGCGCCCGCGCAGATCTCGAGGTGGTGGCTCAAGCTCTCGGCTGCGTGATCGAGCAGTTCCTCCGGCCCGGCGCCAGCTTCCCGATCTGGCGCCTCGATCACACCGGCGCCCTAACCATAGGTAATCGCCACGGCGCGGCCTGCGCCGAAGGCCTCGATCCGGCTTCGGGGCGGCGCACCAGAAGCACGGGAACAGTAGCCGCCGAAATCAGGTATTCCGCCGTGCTGCCGATCGGCAGGTCAGGATGCGCCCCCTGCCCGCGCGCGCTGAGCACCACGAGGCTGGCGGCTTCCTCGTTTACAGCTCGGGCGAGCGCCCGACGCGGGTCTTCGCCACTGATAAGGCGCACGCGCGTGCGCAACGCGTCGGGGGGCAACAGTGCCCGGATTCTGTCGAGATAGGCTTGGGCCACGCGTTCGTTGCGGTGGCGCAGGTCGGCACGCAAAGCCTCGTCATGGGCGTCGGGCGGACTGTTTCCCGTAAGGCTGATGTCCGGCACCGCGTGCAACAAGACCAACTCGGCGCTCCGGCTCTGGGCGGCACGCAGGGCAATCGGCAACACCGCCTCCGCCCAGGTCGAACTGTCGAGCGGCACCAGGACACGCCCCCCGGGCGCCTGTCGCGACACGTCATTGGCCGGGGACTCGGGGACGATCAAGACAGAGCCTGCGGCGCGCTCGGCGACCTGACGCACCGTGCTGCCGAGACCCCATTCGGTCCAGCGGTCGCGTCCACCTACACCCAACACTATCAGATCCACCCCGGCCGCATGCGCTTTGCGGCAGATGCAGTCCGCAGACGCTCCGCTCATGACTTCCGTGTGGATGTCTGGCACGGAACAGATTTCGCCAACAAGCCGGCCAAGCTCTGCCTCCTCCTCTCGGCGGCCGAGGTCCCAATCGACGGGATCGACCGGACGTCGCATAGCCTCCGTTCCGGCCTCCATCACCCGAAGCACCGTTAACTCGGCTCCCATGACTTCGGCAATGGCCGCAGCCTCAGCCAGAACCCGACGCGACTGCGGCGAATGGTCGAGACAGGCCATCACGTGACGAAAATGCAAAGAAGTGTCTCTGGGGCGGCTCATCGCCACCAACAAGTCGCGCGCCGAATTTGGATGCAATTCTGGCATCGAAACCTCCTTGGCGAGATATTTTGTGTTAAGGCAACCCCTTATTGGCTTGCGGCTTCCTTTCTACCAGATGCGGGATGCGGCAACATTGACACAACGCAACGCGACGGAGGGGATGGAGCGCGTGATCTGTCACTCGAATGGCGTCTCGTCTCTGTGATTATCCGTCTCGGGTCCTGCAGAAAGGAGTGCCTGTCGTCATCGAACAATGCTCCGATCTGGGCACATCGAGTTCACGACACCTCTGAAGGAAACTCATGATGCACGGCCGCGAATTTTCGGCTGAGGCACCGACGATGTAGTAAACCCTCTCGTTTCAGTAGAGTTGCCCGAAAATGCAATTTGCCACATGATGATTGCCGAGTTTCTTGCAGACCTGATTGAACCTGACATCTCTTGCGACGCGACAAGGACCCCCATGCCTTCCACGTCCTATCCTCCATCGACAAGCCCGGCGAATCTTCACCCAGTCGACACCCGGCTTCTGGCGGAAGAGCAGCATATCATCTCGAGGCTCCATGCACTGCCCCCAAGTGAAGCCCTTCAGGCGGTCTCAGCCAGGGCGGAAGGACTTAGCAGCGAGGAAGCCGCGCATCGCCGGGTCGCGCACGGTCCCAACCGGCTTCCCGAACCGCCCCGACGAAGCCCGCTGTTGCGCTTCCTGGCGCACTTCCACAACGTGCTGATCTATGTGCTGCTCGCCTCCGCCGCGGTGACGGGGGCTCTTCAGCATTGGCTGGACATGGGTGTGATTCTTGCCGTGGTAATCGTCAACACGGTGATCGGCTTTGTCCAAGAAGGTCGCGCCGAGCAAGCAATGGCCGCGATCCGGGATATGCTGGCGCCGCGCGCGGCGGTGCTGCGCGACGGACGCCGACAGACCCTCGAGGCGGCCGATCTGGTGCCCGGCGACATCGTGCTGATCGAGGCGGGTGATCGGGTGACAGCCGATCTTCGGTTGATCTCGGCCCGGGGGCTGAAGGCCGAGGAGGCGATCCTGACCGGCGAATCCGTGCCGGTCGACAAGGGCACCGCATCGGTCGCGGAGGATGCGCCGCTGGGCGACCGGAATTCGATGCTCTTCTCGGGCACGCTGGTGGCCGCCGGGGCGGGACGCGGCGTCGTCGTGGCGACGGGCGCACAGACCCAGATTGGCCGGATTAGCGGCATGCTGAGCCGGGTCGAGACGCTGACGACGCCGCTCGTCGCGCAAATGGACCGCTTCGCCCGCTGGCTGACGGTCTTCATCCTTATGGTGGCGGCGACACTCCTGACCTACGGCTACTTCGTCGGCCACCTGCCGTTTTCCGACCTGTTCATGGCCATCGTCGGCCTCTCGGTAGCTGCGATTCCCGAGGGATTGCCAGCAGTGTTGACGATCACCCTCGCTGTCGGGGTGCAGGCAATGGCCCGACGCAACGCCATCGTTCGCCGCCTGCCGGCGATCGAGACGCTGGGCGCAGTCTCGGTGATCTGCTCGGACAAGACCGGAACGCTGACGCGCAACGAAATGACGGTGGCCTCACTCGCCGCGACCGAGCACGTTTATTCCGTGATGGGCAACGGTTACGCTCCCGAAGGCGCGGTGCGCTGGCGCGATGCCGATATCGACCCGGACGACCACGCGGTGCTGATGGAATTCGCCCGCGCCGCGGCGCTTTGCAACGATGCGCTGCTGCACAGCCATGCCGAAGGCTGGCGTGTCGAGGGCGACCCGATGGAGGGCGCGCTCATGGCGCTCGCCGGCAAGGTCACTCGAGACGGGCCCGAGCCCTTCCGCGAATGGTCCCGTGCCGATGCAATCCCCTTCGATGCCGCGCATCGCTACATGGCCACGCTGCACCGCGACCGCAAAGGCCACGCCTGCATCCACGTCAAGGGCGCCCCCGAAGCGGTGCTTGCACTCTGCGCCGACCAGCGCAGCGCCGACGGCAGCACGGAGCCGCTGCACGTCGATCACTGGCACGCAGCGATCGAGGAGCTCGCTGCCGAAGGCCAGCGGGTGATCGCGATCGCCACACGCGCGGTGTCTGCGGGCCACGCCGAACTGATATCGGCTGACCTGGAGGGGCAGCTGACCTTCGTCGGCCTGATCGGTCTGATCGATCCCCCGCGGGCCGAAGCCATAGACGCCGTCGCCGACTGTCATGCCGCGGGTATCCAAGTGAAGATGATCACCGGCGACCATGCCGCCACGGCGCGCGCCATCGCCGGAAGAATCGGGCTGAAGAACGCCGAGCGCGTTCTCACCGGCGCGGATATCGAAGCGATGGACGACGCCGAACTCGCCGACGCGGCCGTGAAGACCGACATCTTCGCGCGCACCTCTCCGGCCCACAAATTGCGGCTCGTAACAGCCCTGCAATCGCAGGGGCTGACCGTCGCCATGACCGGAGACGGGGTCAATGACGCACCGGCGCTCAAGCGCGCCGATGCCGGGATCGCCATGGGGCGAAAGGGCAGCGAGGCAGCCAAGGAGGCCGCCGAAATCGTGCTCGCCGATGACAATTTCGCGTCTATCGCCGCAGCAGTGCGCGAGGGCCGGACGGTCTATGACAATATCAAAAAGGTCATCAGCTGGACACTACCCACCAATGCTGGCGAGGCAATGACGATTGTCGCAGCGCTCTTTGCCGGCATGACACTGCCGATTTCGGCGGTGCAAATCCTCTGGGTAAACCTGATCACCGCCGTGACGCTGGGCGTCGCGCTCGCCTTCGAACCGTCCGAGCCCGGCACCATGCGCCGGCCGCCTCGCCTGCGCGCCGCGCCGCTGCTGACGGGTCAACTGATCTGGCACATCGTGCTCGTCTCGTCGCTATTCCTGATGGCGGTTTTCGGGGTTTACTTCTACGCCACCGACCGGGGCTACCCGTCCGTCCTGGCGCAGACGATGGCAATGAACACCTTGGTCGTGCTCGAGATTTTCCATCTTTTCTTCATCCGCAACATCCACGGCACCTCACTCACCTGGGCGGCTGCGCGAGGAACGCCGATCATCTGGGGCTGCGTGCTTACCGTCATGGCAGCCCAGCTCGCAATTACCTACGTCCCCCCTTTGCAGAAGGTGTTCGGAACACAAGCCGTGCCGGTCCCCGAAGGCGTATTGATCATCCTGATCGGCGTCGTTTTCTTCGTTTTGATAGAGATCGAGAAGCAGATGCGGCTCGCACTTCGAAGCCTCACGCCCTGATAAGAACCGATTTCAGGAAGATCAAAAGGGCGGACCTCTTCGCATTGTTGCGCTAACTCCGGCTCTCGAAAGAACCCTAAATCCCGGTCAAAGCCTGCGCACGGAATTTCCGCCTGCGACGATTGCGCGGATCAGCTCTGCCGTGGCCAGGTGCGCCTCCCCTGCGAGAGATGCGGCAGCCGCGTGTTCATGACTTGCGGCCGCATCTTCGAGCACGCCGACGACCTCGGCCTCCGACAGCAAACCGCGATCGTTCATCGCCAAGAGCAACGCCTCGCAGATCGACAGCGCAGCGATCCCTGCATATTCCGATTTCGAGGACATTGGTTTCGGCCTTTCCTTGTGGGATTTGGGTCGCCACCGGCTGGTAATGGTGCCAACATGCAATATGACAGAAATTCCTTTCGGCTGGACTGATCGAAAGCAGCTTAAGCTTGCGATACCAGGTCTGTGCTGACCGGGACCAATGGAAAGCAAGCCACGGATGGAAGACACACCACTCGCGCGTAAGCTTGCGGCATTCGTCACCCTAACGGATCAGGAACGCACGGCTCTGAAGCTCTTATTTCGCCACCGCCGCTCGTTCGCGGCGGGACGCGATCTGGTTCATCAGGGCCAATCCGAACACGCCACCTATATTCTCTCGAAAGGATGGGTCTCCTCCTACAAGATTCAGCCCGATGGCGGGCGACAGATCGTCGACTTTCAGGTCCCCGGTGACTTCCTGGGCCTGCGCAGCATACTTTTGCGCACCTCCGATCACAGCTTCGAGCCAGTGGTCGAGATCGAGGCGGCAGAAGTGCGGCTGGATGAGTTGCTCGATGTTTTTAAGACCACACCGCGGCTTGCGACCGCCATACTTTGGGCGGCCTCTCGCGACGAGGCGATGGTCGTCGAGCATCTTGTGGGGATTGGCCGTCGCAGCGCGGATAAACGCGTCGCACATTTTCTTCTCGAGCTTGGCGCACGGCTCTCCTTTGTCGGCGTCGCAGACAAGCGCGGCTTCGATTGTCCGCTCACGCAGTATCATCTGGCCGATGCCCTGGGGCTCAGCGCGATACACGTCAACAGAGCGCTGCGCCAGCTGCGCGAGGTTGGGCTGGTCACCTTTCGCTCGGGCCGCGTTTCCTTCCACGATTACGACCGGCTGATCAGCGAGGCAGAGTTCGATCCCTCCTACATGGATCAGGAAGGCCCTTTGCTGACTTGATTGCGCTCGGCACGCTGATCCATGTCAGGACCGATCCTTGTGATTGCGCTTATGTTGACGGGAAGTTTTCAGCGGAGGTCATCAAGACTGACCTGAAAAAACAATTATTTAGGCGAGGTCTACATGCTGCTTGATAGTCAACTCACCTGCGCACCAACATCGACCTGTCTCCAGTTCGTGGAGGATGGAATTGGATTTTTCGGGGAGATTGACGCGTGCGCGGCGAAAGCCTTGGAAATGCGAACACACGTCGCCCGATTCCCTTCGGGCACGACCATCTTTGCCCAGGGCGAACCCGCTGCCTCGATTGGGGTTCTGGCCTCGGGAACGGTGAAGGTTGTCAACCTGACCGTAGACGGCAGAATGCATATTCTGAGCCTGCTCGGCCCTGGGGATATCGTCGGCGACATCGGGGCTGCTGAGAACAAGTTGTCCTGGGAAGCGGCAACGGATGTTACCCTGTGCTGGATGACGCGTTCGAGTTTTGAGACACTGCTGTCAGAGCACGCAACGTTGCAGAAAGGCTATCTCGCCGCGACCGTCCGTCAGCTCGAGAAGGAACGCCTCTGGGCGTCATCCCTGCGCGGCACGGGAACTATTCAACGTGTTGCGGCCCTGTTGTTCGCTCAGCTACCTCCGCAGTCGGGCACGGTCGATACGCATTTGCCGCTTTCGCTCACGCGGCGCGACATCGCCTCGCTGTTGGATATGTCCAGCGAGACGCTTTGCCGCGTTCTTCACGAGATCAAAGATAAGGGGGCAATCCGCATGCCCACGCCCGCTCTGATCGTCGTGCAGCAGCCTGGCACTTTGCTCGCGATCGCAAAAGGCGTGGGGGCCTCGCTCCCCAACGGCATGATGAACAACGGCATGAGGAACCGACCGAAACTCAACGAGTCTTTTCCGATAACGGCCCATGCGTCAAGGCGTATGAAGCCAGTCATGATCAAGGCCATCGAAGATGAAATCGGTTTTCTGCTGCCAATCGGGAGGCCATGAGGAGACGCTGCGAACGCGGAGCTGCGCACGAAACCGCTTTGCTGGCAGCATGTTATACGAGAACCCAGTGGTCAATCCGCCGAGATTCATCTGAGGCGTCGGCGCAACGGGTGCTCGCCGCATGCAAGGCCCTGAAATCGGGATAGCTGAAAGTGAATGCTCCCCGTTCTCTGCTCACACATCGTGTTCCGAGAAAAGGGAGTTCGTTCGGTCAGCGCGAGCATCAGAATCTGGTCGTCGCGGATACGGGTATCTCAATTTCTCTGAGCAAGGCGGGGTGCATGGTTCGCGATGTGACATACCGTTCATTGAGCACCCTCTCTTTGAAAGCTGGCATTTGAGAGTATGCTCGGAAGATCAGAAAACGAGCAGAAACGCATCCTCGAAAACTGATGCCGACACCTGAGGCGAAAAGCTAGCCACAAGATACAAGACAGACTATCGGTAGGTATTTCCAGCCGCTGGATTGCGGGTCGGCGCGACCAGCGTCGAGCCCTGCTTGAAAAGCCAGCCCGCGAGACCCACCATAGGCAGACCCCGCCCCTCCCCCGCCCGAGCACACGGTCTGCACGCTTGACCGCCTGACCTAACGAAGACTTTTCATGCGCAGCACCTTAGACCGTATCCGCCAAGCCGTGAGTTTCGAACTCATTGGCCTCCTCATCGTGACGCCGCTTTTCGCTTGGGCTTTCGGTCATCCCATGGAGGAAATGGGCGTGCTTGTGGTCCTTGGCGCAACAGCGGCCACTGCCTGGAACTACCTATTCAACTTGGCCTTCGATCATCTCTTGCTCTGGCGTCGTGGCGATGTCCGTAAGACTATGCCAATTCGGATCTCTCACGCGGTGCTTTTCGAGCTGACGCTGCTCACCCTGCTTCTGCCGGTTTTCGCATGGTGGCTCGACGCCTCCCTGCTGACCATTCTGGTGATGGAACTGTCATTTGCAGTCTTTTACCTCGTCTACGCCTTCGTTTTCACTTGGGGATACGATACGATCTTTCCGCCTCAGAAACGTGAGCGGATGGCATAAACATGGACGACGATGCTACCGGAGGAGCCTCCGCCTGCTTTGCTCATCTTCTGGTCGACGGGCACCTGGTCGATCCCGAGACAGCACGCGATGTGGCGCGGTTTAGACGGGCGGAGCGCGCTCGGCTTGTGGCCGCGCGGGCCTTGTCGGCAGAAGATCGGGAGCGTGCGACCGACCGGCTGATTGACGGTCTCGACCGGATAGTTCCTCTCGATGCCCGCCTCACCGTGGCTGTCTATTGGCCGATCAGAGGCGAGCCGGATCTGCGGGGCTGGATGGGCAAGGCACATGAGGCCGGGGCCGAAATTCTGTTGCCCGTCGTCATCGAGCGAGATGCGCCGCTCGAATTCCATACGTGGTCCCCGGAGTGCCAGATGGTGCGCGGTATCTGGAACATCCCCGTGCCGGCCGCAGGCGAACCTCGCATGCCCGACATCGTGATTGTCCCTCTTGTCGGGGTCGACACGACCCTCCACCGCCTTGGAAACGGGGGTGGTTATTACGACCGGACGCTCGTTCGTTTTGAGAAAAAACCGCGGATCGTCGGCATAGGTTTTTCGGGCTGCGTCTTGTCGACCATCTACCCGATGCCTTGGGATGTGCCGATGGACGAGATCCTTCTGTCGGATGGAACCCATTTGACGAGATAGCGCAGAGAGGCGCCGTGTCCCTGCCTCGTTGCGCCTCGCCAAGCGTGGTTCCGGCCGCACTCCTCCCGCCGTAACGAGCGCATCAAATACCACGCACAATCTCGAGGCACTGGTTGCCGGCACCCCCAGGACGGCATCGACAGCTTTATCGATATCAGGCAATGCGTTGATGCTCAGGACCTGCGAGGTCACAACCCAACGCGCTACACGGTCCATAAGAATGACCCGTGGTGCATCACTTTCGAGTTCCACGACGGCGATGCTTATGTGCTGGACTAGGATCAATATCACCAAGAGGCAAAGATGAGCCGCAATCCTGCCCGCTGCCCGACGCATCCGGGCGAACTGCTCCGCGAGGACCTGATCCCCGCGACCAGGAAGTCCAAGACCGAGATCGCGCGGATGCTCGGGATCTCGCGCCAGCACCTGCATGACATCCTGGCCGAACGGAAGCCCGTGAGCGCTGAGGTCGCCGTGCGTTTGAGCAAGCTATTCGGAAACGCGCCGCTGATCTGGATCAGGATGCAGGGCGCCTATGATGCCTGGCACGCAGCCCGCGAGGTGGATGTGTCGGCGATTCCGCCGCTCTGTCCGGCGGAATGAACGCCTGTCTCGCGTTTCAGTGACCTTCGATGCTTTCATGAGTTTCTGCCCCTCTGCCAGCCAGGAAAGCTTAGCTGAAAACTCCAGTTTCAAACGGTCCACTTTTTAGGGAGCAGAGCACTCGGCGCGCGCGGCCGCGACGGTCGCCAGGACCTCCGGCGTCTCAGGGCCGATCGTTTTCTCCACGACCCGGTCCCCGATGCGGCGCCTCGACACCCAATAGCCCCGACCGGACTTCTCGATCCGCATGATGGACCCAGGGACGGAGAGGGGTGGCCGGGCCCGGAACCTCTGCATCAGCTCATGATAGGCAGCCTGGATCGGGACCGGGAGGTGTTCCATCAGGCATTCCTACACATTATTTTACTTTGTGTAGGAAATTATGGTTCCCCTGGCCCCGCGGCAAGCTGTCATCGACTGCAGGCAGCGGCGCCCTGCGCAACCCGACGCAAGAAACCATGCCCGGCGCCGAGGTTATGGCCGCCGCCCTCCGCGAAACGGGTATCCCACATGCGCGGCTTCTCCTCGAGACCCGATCGCGCAACACCAGTGAGAACGCGCGCCTCAGCCTCGATCTCGCGCGCCCCAAACCGGGTGAGACCTCGCTGCTCGTCACGAGCGCCTTCCACATGCGACGCGCGATGGCGAGCTTTGAGCGCGCCGGATGGGAGGAGGTAGTCCCCTACCCTGTCGATTATCGCGAAGATGGGTTTCTCGATGACATCGGTTGGGATCTCGCGGGGCATCACGAAACGCTGGATCTCACGCTCAAGGACACAATTCCTCTTACCGGCGTCATTCAGTCTTCATCGGGCGGCAACCAGATGAAGTCTTCGTCATCCAGCCCCGATATATCATCAGGGCTATCCAGATCTTCTAGCTTCTGCGGCTCAACTTTTCTCGGAAGCTCGATCTCCTTGCCCACAACGGCAGATGCAATCTCCGTCAAGAAACGGTGCCCTTTCTCCGTAACTTCCGGCAACTTAACGCGCCTGTCTTCGCGGCTGACCCTCAATTCAATGAGGCCCAGCCCTTTTCCGCCTTTTGGCCCCTCACCCAGCACCGCTAGGTGTCGAGGGAAGTTCGGAATTCCCAGTTCGTCCGCCAGCGCATGTGCTGGCGTCCCATTGAAGCCGAACTCGCGTTGACGGGCACCTAGGAACAAAAAGACAGTCAGGGTCCCCAACCTGAGCGTGGGAAAGCGTGATCGCACAGCTCTGAGCGCCGGCAATGGACTCCTCAGTAGGTGCTTGACCATATCACCATGCGGCGCATCGGCACCTGCGGGGCGCGCGAATATCCGAGCGAATTCTTCGCCCGCTTTAGTGACGAAGATTTTGCGCGAGCGACAATTCTCGACATCTCTTCGTTCGAGAAACCCCAACCCCTCTTTCTTCCACCTCCCGGATGAAAGCGCTTCGACTTGAGGCGCAACCTGATTGTATTCCAGTCCGGTCAGATCGACGATTTCTTCGTTGGTGATCCCGTCCCCGGTCATACCCGCAACGATCGATAAGAAAGTATAGCAGGTTGCCACGGTGATGTTCGGATGCTGCCGTCGTGCGTCAGCACATGCCTCGCAGAACGCGCGAAACATCGGATCATCGTATCCAGCGGTTTCCCAAGGCGAAAAGAAAAAGAAGAAAGCTGAACCCTCCAGATCGCGGATGCCTTTAAACAACTAGCTTCAGGTCGAGCCTTCCGCAAGACGAGCAAGGCAGCTTGACATCTGCAATCAAACCTTCTACATACTTTGTAATAGATTTGATAAACTCGTAGTCAGAAAGGTGCTTCATGACCGCTTCCGCCCTCGCCACCCAAAAAACCGACATCGACATCCCTTCCGAAATTGCGTCGGCACTGAACCTCTCGAATGATACTTCGAGCAAGCACGCCAAAGTTGATCGCGACCGTCTTTTTGATCTCCTCGGGAATTTCACTGCGATGGTGCGCGCGGGATTTCCAATTCTGTCAGAAACCCAGTGGCGCCTGATCTTGAGGGGAATCCAAGAACCTCACGAGCAAATCCTCGGCGCCATGGGCACTGCACTGGCACACCTTCCCGCCAGCTACATTACGTGGCAGCTTCAGGAACGGCATGAATTCGGCTTCGACGAAAGTGACATCGAAGAAGTCTCGAAATTCGGCGCGGCTGAAACTGTTGCCGCCTATCTCGTCGCTGATCGTTTTTGGCATTCGAACGAGGGCGACATCACTTCGCTTCGAAAAGTTCTTTCCGAGGTTTCCGGCCGCCCTGAGGAGTGCGTCCTCAAAGGAGACCCCGACTCCTTGGAACTTTGGGAGGTATCCAAGGTCGCTATCCTGAGCGATCATTCGGTGCGCGCCCACTTCGACTATTGCGAAAAACCGATGGCAAAGCTGGATGCATCGCTTTCTGCCGACAAATCCGAACTCACGTTGCGGACTTTCGAATGTTTCTCATCGCGTCCGCTCATTGAACCAGGATACAGCTTGAGATTCACCCTTTTCCAGATGGCTCTCAAGCAAATGCTTGAAGCAATCGATCAAAGCTAAGCACCGAGGGAATCTGGGCACCTGCGCATTACAACAAGCGCGTAGGTGCCGCACATCCCGACACCCGCCTCAACGCCCGAAGCGGAGTGAACTTACTTCTGGCGATGCCTTCAATCCAAGCGATACTGGGCGCGTCATGCGAAAGCTCTCGCTTACTTGGACACCGGTCTCCCTGATATATCGCGTCACGCCAGAAGTGAGTTCAGATCGAAATCCTTCGCATTTACCGCGTTGATTATCGCGCAGAGGAGGTTCTCGATGGCACCGGCTGGAATCCCGCGGGCCATCTCGACACGCTGGATCTCGCGATCAAGAAATGGGTCAGGATCTGGGCCTATGCGGCGAGCGGGAGATAGCTTGTCTGCGAGGCGATGAAAGCAAGGTCGGTTTCATCCTCCGCTGGGAGCACCTATAGACGGGTCGAACAGATTTTTCCCGGGCCGTCGCCCAAAAGAAGTTCTCCTCCCTCGCCCACAACGCGCTTGAAGGACATGCCTGCTCGAATAGCGGTGCGCTATCTTGCCTAGCCAAGAGCACTCAACTCAGCCCGCCTTTCCCTTCCCCCACCGATCCGATAGGAGGCTCACGACCAGATCGAAGAGCGGGGCAAAGCGCGACATGCATATCCTCATGACGATGAACGCGGCTTGGAATATCTGGAATTTCCGCCGCCCTATCGTTGAAGCTCTCATTGCTGACGGTCACAGGATCACCCTGCTTGCCCCGCCCGATGACACTGTGCCGGACCTAGAGGCGCTCGGCTGCCGCTTCATCCCGCTCGAGATGAGCGTGAAGGGCTTGAACCCGGCAGAAGATTTCAAGCTGATGCGGCGCTACAAGCGCATCTTCCGCCAAGAGCGGCCCGATGTCGTCCTGAGCTACACAATCAAGAATAACATCTTCGGGGCCATGGCCGCAAAAGCCGTCGGCGTGCCCTTCATACCGAATGTCACGGGCTTGGGCACGGCCTTCCTGTCCGGCGGGCTACTCCAGCGCGTCGCGGAGATGCTCTATCGGCGCGCCTTCGCGAAACTCCCAGTGATCTTTTTTCAAAATGAAGATGATGCGGCGCTTTTCCTCGACCGGCGCTTGATTAAAAGCGACCAAGCGAAGCTCCTGCCGGGCTCGGGGATCGATCTCGAGCGTTTCGCCGCGCAGGAAATGCCCACCGAAGATAGCTCGCCCACCTTCCTGATGATCGCGCGTCTGTTGCGGGACAAAGGCGTGCTTGAATTCGTCGAGGCCGCCAGAACGACAAAAGCGCGCAGTCCCGAGGCGCGCTTTCAATTGCTTGGGGCGGTGGGATCTGAGAACCGCACCGCGATCGATGCCGCGACCGTCGAAGGCTGGGTCGCCGAAGGTGTGGTGGAATATCTGGGCACGACCTCGGACGTGCGCCCAGCGATCAAGGCGGCCAGTTGCGTCGTGCTCCCCTCCTACCGAGAGGGTGCGCCGCGCACCCTGATCGAGGCCGCCGCCATGGCCCGTCCGCTTATCGCAACCGATGTGCCCGGCTGCCGCGCCGTCATGGATCGCGACGTCTCGGGGTATCTTTGCGAGGTTCGCAACGCTGCGAGCCTAGCCGACGCAATGCAAAAGTTTCTCGCGCTTGGCCCTGAGCAACGCGCTCAGATGGGGCGTGAAGGTCGCGCCAAGATGGAGCGTGAATACGATCAGCGGATTGTGGTGAAGGCCTATCGCGAGGCGATTGGCAGGCTTACGCGAGGCTGATCACCCTTGGCAGAAGCTGCCGTCCCGCTTGTGCTACGCGGAACCTCAGAACTTACTTGGCTGCGGCTCTCAATTTAGATGCGGCAATATTTAGACTGGCGTCTTTCGGAACGCTGACGAAAACGTCTAGCACCTCACACCACCGCAGTCCGTGCGACATCTTCAAGATATGCACCATACCCATTCTTGCCGAAAGCTTTGGCACGTTCACGAAGTTCCTCAATCGACATCCAGCCTTTCTGGAAGGCGATTTCATCCGGAGAACCAACCTGAAGGCCTTGGCGCGCCTGCAGCGTTCGCACGAAATTCCCCGCATCGAGCAGACTCGCATGGGTGCCGGTGTCGAGCCACGCATAACCACGCCCCATCCGGCCAACCGTCAACGTGCCCTCTTGCAGATACTGTTCAAGCAGGTCGGTGATCTCCAACTCTCCGCGCGCGGACGGCTTGACCGCGCGTGCGCGCTCAGAGGCTTTCCCGTCGAGGAAATAGAGGCCAGTGACCGCGTAATTCGAAGCAGGCTTCTCAGGTTTTTCAACGATGGATTGGGCGCGGTCGTCCTTGTCGAAAGCAACAACGCCGTAACGCTCGGGATCGCTCACCCGGTAGCCGAATACGGACCCGCCGGTCCTGCGCGCATCCGCCTCGGCGAGCAATTCTGGCAAACCATGGCCAAAGAAAACGTTATCGCCCAGAACCATCGCCGAAGGAGCGCCGTCGAGAAATGCTTCGGCGAGGATGTAGGCCTGGGCCAACCCGTCTGGAGACGGTTGCTCGATCCAGGTAAACTCGACGCCCCACTGGCTACCGTCACCAAGGACGCGCTGGAATTGCGCCTGATCTTCCGGCGTCGTGATCACCGCGATCTCGCGAATGCCCGCAAGCATCAATACGCTCAGCGGGTAGTAAATCATTGGCTTGTCATAAACTGGAAGAAGCTGCTTCGAGACGCCCATGGTTACAGGATAAAGCCGCGTGCCGGAGCCGCCTGCCAGAATAATGCCTTTGCGTTTCGTCATACCGCTTCCAATTCAATTAACACTTCATTCAATCCCGATCTCCAATCGGGTCTGTTCAGGTCGAACACGGCCAGATCGCTGCAGTCGAGCCGCGAATTGAGCGGCCGTTTCGCAGGCTTCGGATAGGCGGCGGTGGGAATGTCCTCCACCGTCACGCCGCGCCCGGCCTGCGCGAAGATCTCCCGCGCAAAGCCTGCCCAGCTTACATCGGGAGAGCCTGAGAAATGGTAAACACCGCTTTTCTCGGGCGCGCACTGCAACTCTTGCGCCATCGCCAGGCAAGCCTCGGCGATGGCCTTGGCGGGCGTGGGTCCGCCGATCTGGTCGGCCACGATCGTCAGCCTATCGCGGCTTTCCGACAGGCGCAGCATCGTCTTCACAAAATTCCCGCCATGCGCCGAGAAGACCCAGCTCGTGCGCAGGATGGCGAAGGGGCCGCCCGTCGCGCGGATAGCCTGTTCGCCAGCCAGCTTGGTGCGGCCATAGGCGCCCAGCGGGCCGGTCAGGTCGGTGGGTTTGAACGGCGCATCGCCCGAGCCGTCGAAGACGTAATCGGTAGAGATGTGAACGAACGGGATGCCAAGGTCGCGGCAGGCCTCGGCCATCGCCGCGGGCGCGTCACCGTTGACCGCCTGCGCGAGCGCTTCTTCTTCTTCGGCCTTGTCGACTGCTGTATAGGCGGCTGCGTTGATCACCGCCTCAGGCTTGGCCTCTCGGATCGCCTCAGCTGCGGCGCCGGGATTGCTCAAATCGACCCTATCCCGGCCTAAAAACGCAGCATCGGGCGCGAGGCGTTGTAATTCCTGCGCCACCTGGCCGGTCTGTCCAAAGACGAGGATCATGCCTTGCCCAGCCTTTCACCGACGCCGTGCCGCTCCAGCAGCGAGCGCCACCAGTCCTCGTTCTCGAGATACCAGCGCACGGTGCGCTCCAGCCCCTCCTCGACGGTGACACTCGGCCGCCAGCCCAGCTCCTCGCGGATGCGGGTCGGGTCGATCGCGTAGCGCGCATCGTGACCGGGCCGGTCGGTGACGAAGGTGATCAGGTCGGCATAGGGCGCGTCGCCCGGACGCAGCTTGTCGAGAATGGTGCAGATCGTCTGAACCAGCTCGAGGTTCGACCGCTCGTTCTCGCCGCCGATATTGTAGCTGCGACCCAAGGCGCCCTTCTTCAGCACCAGAAGCAACGCATCGGCGTGATCTTCCACATAGAGCCAATCGCGCACGTTGGACCCGTCGCCGTAGATCGGCAGCGGCTTGCCCGCGAGTGCGTTGAGGATGACGACCGGGATCAGCTTTTCGGGGAAGTGGAAGGGGCCGTAATTGTTCGAGCAATTGGTGAGCACCACCGGCAGCCCATAGGTCTCGTGCCAGGCGCGCACGAGATGATCCGAGCCCGCTTTCGAGGCGGAATAGGGACTGTTCGGCGCGTAGGGCGTCTCTTCGGTGAACTGGCCCGTGGCCCCGAGCGTGCCATATACCTCGTCGGTCGAGATGTGGTGGAAGCGGAAGCTCTCGGGGCGACCTTCACCCTCCCAAAAGCTGCGTGCCGCCTGCAGCATGTTGTAGGTGCCCATCACGTTGGTCTCGATGAAGGCACCGGGGCCGTCGATCGAACGGTCGACATGGCTTTCGGCCGCGAGATGCATCACCGCGTCGGGCTTGTGGCGGGCGAAGATCGCCGTCAGCGCCTCGGGATCGCGGATATCAGCCTGCTCGAAGGCGTAAAGCGGGCTGTCGGCGACGGGCGCGACGTTCTCGAGGCAGGCGGCATAGGTCAGCGCGTCGAGGTTCACCACCTCATGCCCGCGCGAGACGGCGAGACGGACGACCGCGGAGCCGATGAACCCGGCACCGCCGGTGACGAGGATCTTCATGCTGCGCCCTCCCATCTGAAGGGGCTGTCGAACCCGGAGAAAAGTGGCGCCTCGGCATCCTTGCCGGACAAAACAGGCTCTATTCCTGCGGAAAGCGGCCAGTCGATGCTCAGATCCGGGTCGTCCCAGCGGATCGCGCCTTCGCATTCGGGCGCGTAGTAATCTGAGCATTTGTAGACGATCTCGGTACCCGGCTCGAGCGTGACGAACCCATGCGCAAAGCCCGCCGGGATCAGGAGCTGCTTGCCGTTCTCGAAGCTCAATTCGGTGCCGAACCACTGGCCGTAGGTCGGGCTGCCCTTGCGGATATCCACCGCAACGTCCCAGAGCCGCCCACGGCCGCAACGCACCAGCTTCGCCTGCGCATGGGGTGGCGCTTGAAAATGCAGCCCGCGCACGGTGCCCACGGTCTCCGAGACCGAATGATTGTCCTGCACAAAATCGATATCGATCCCGGCTTCGGCAAATCGCTTCGCCGAATAGCTCTCGGAGAAAAATCCGCGGTGATCGCCGAATCTCTTCGGGGTGATCAGCAGAATATCGTCAATACGTGTAAATTCTGTAAGCATGCAGCTCCCACTAAGTGATTGTTTCGTGCAGCCCGAACATCCGATGGGATCGTTTCATTTTCGGGCAGACCGCTTTGCGACCTTCATGAGCAAGCTAGCGACACGAGGCCCTTGAACCTGAATAGAGTATGTATCGACCACACGCTGTCGCCCAGCTCTTGCCATTTTCTGCCGCAGCTTCGCGTCGGTTATCAGGGTGGCGAGCGCTTCACGCCACTCACCCTCGGAACTCGCAAGCAGGCCGTTCTCTCCTACTCGGACGATCTCGGTGTTCACGCCCACGGGAGAGGCGACTACCGGCAGTCCACACGCCATATATTGAATTATTTTATAGCCATTTTTGCCACGCTCCCACGGATCGTCCATCAGCGGCATAATCCCAATGTCCATGTCCTGGATTGCCTTAATCTCTTCTTCTTCAGACCAGGGGACATAATCGAATGGTCCCTCTCGGCCAGAAGTGAGGCGCGCACCCACTAGGTGAAATCGTATATCGTGCTCTCGAGCCAGCTGTTCGAAGAATGCCATCCGGGGGACGCCGTATTTCGCCCAAGTTTGTGGTGTACCGATCCAGCCAATGCGCAGCTGCCGGTCAGGGCGCTCAGCGGTAGCTGGCTGATAGGCGTGTGCATCGACCACAGTTGGGACGATCTCGACCCAGGGCGCTCCGGCTTGGCACGCTCTGTCGGCCAAATATCGATTTCCCGCGGTTACCAGCGTCGAGTGGGCCATAACTTGGTCAATCTTGCTTCCGAGACTACCGCGCACGATCGCCCGTCGATGCCGATCGTAGCGATGGAATACCGCGTCATCGTAATCGCTAACGACTTCGACACCACGCGGCATTACCAAATTTTCAACGATCCACGGCGCCCAGGGAAGAGCCTCTTTCTCAACCCAGATAAGGTCGCTATCTTTAGCAGAACGACATTGGCGGATGCGGTCTAGCACGAACCGACCAACGCCACCCGTATCACGTTTTCCGCCGTAGAGCGCCTTGAGGTAGGTGTCATCGAAAAACGACGCCAATTCGACTTCGAAACCCGCCTCTTTCAGAGCGGGCAGGTATTGCATAGTCCGAAGCCGACTGGACGCGCCCAGGCGCGTGTAGCGCGAGAGGATGGTGAGTTTCATTAGGTCTTCCGGTTCCACGATGATCTATGATGGCGCGGCATCAAATGGACCTCGCCAAGCGCCCAGAGCCACAGCTTGCCGACACCGCGCCGCAAATCGCCGATCTCTCCCCAGCGTCTCTGGACCACGAGCTGCCCCAGCCGGGTCAGCGGTTCGACCAGCAGAGTGGCCATCGCAACTCCCAAGGCCGAGAGGAGCGAGAAATGCTTAAACGCGTATTGGATGCGGCTTCGCAAAGAATAGAATAGCCGATGCCCCTTAACCTGCGAAGACACGCCGCCGCCTTCGTGGAAGGCTTCCGCTTCTCTCAGGAAGTGCGAACGATACCCGGCCTTACTAACACGCAATGAGAGATCTAGGTCTTCGAGGTAGACGAAGAACCGTTCGTCGAATCCATCAAGTGCCTCGAAGACGCTACGTCGGATCAGGTAGAATGCGCCGATCACATGCGGAACGGTCCGACTTTCATCGTGATCCCAATCGGACATGTGCGTTCCCAATGTGGGCACTAAACGCTTCAGACCGATACTCATCGCAACCAAACCTAAAGGCGTCGGGAAGCGTGCACACGACCTCTGCACATCTCCAGTATCGTTAGTGAGGGCAATACCAACCACACCAACTTTTCGGTTTTCAGCTTGCGCCATAAAATCGAGCGGGAGCTCGAGTGAGCCCGGCAGCAGGAACGCGTCTGGATTCAGAAATAAAATGTACGGGCTTTCCCCGTGAGCAGCCCCAAGGTTGCAAGCCTTGCCGAAACCAAGATTCTGACCTGCATCTACGAGCTCGACATCGTCCACGTCGGAAAGGAAATCAGCCGAGCCATCCTGCGAGCCATTGTCTACGACAATGCAACGTTGGACATGGCCCCGCCCATAAGAGCGCACGCTTTCGACGCAGGTTTGAAGTTGTGAACCAGAGTTCCAGTTCACGATAATGATGTCCGTTTGCATAAGATTATCCATTAACTGAGCGACGAAAGCTTCTCAGATTCACCTGATCAATAAAATAGACACATGGAAGAACAAACATCCATTGAAAAACAACCGCCTCGATATATGGATTTGTGTTCGCGATAAAAATTTCAGCGACCAATGCACCTAGAAGATATTTCTCATATCGATCAAGCCGCCTCCTGGAATTCAAAACGAACGCTGACCTCAGAGAAATCAAGAACGGGGAGGCGTAGACAAGTAGGCCTAAAATGCCGACTCGAAACAAATCGGCGGCGCCGACAACCTCATAACGCCATGGAAAGTCCTCACTAACCGAAAAATCCACACCTATTCCGTGCCCAGCACCTAGGAAAAAATGGTCCGCTGAGCCTTCAATTAGTAAGGGCAAATAGCTTTTGCGACCCTCCCCGCCCCCGGAGGAAATCTTACCCCAAACATCCTGAACTGGCCCAAAAACATTAATGTCATAAAAAGCCAAAAGTACATAGCTTCCAACCAGCGAGGAAACCAATAAAACGAGAGCATTTAATATCAACGCCTTCCGTACAGCCCCGGTCCGTCGGACCGAAGTGACAAGGTAAATAGAAACACCAAAAAAAATGCTCAAAACCAGCGCACCGCGGCCAGAGGTAAGCACAGACACAAAGGAGCCGAAAAGAAGTAGCAAGCGCAGCGGCTTCCAGCGCACTGTTTCCGGCGACGCAAATAACCCCGCATACAAAAAAGTCATGGAGCCAAAGACAAACATCACCGCAGCGACTCGATTATTTGAATAATCGAGGTTTGGCTCACCAGCCATCAAAAAGAGGATATCTGAAAAGCGATGAGACGAAATTGCCCAAAAATAGAATGCCTGAGAAAAAATAGCGAGCACAGTTAGAGTCACGAGAAAATTAACAACCACTGCGAGACCAAACTTTTCCAACGCACCCTTCAGTGCAAAAAGCCAAAGAAGCGGGCTCAAAATATAAACAACGATAACTTGCCTTATAGCCTCATCCGGCGCACCATTTAACAATCCGATTAGTGAATAAAATATTGTCACAAAGGCACTCGCCGCCCAAATCAATGAAAGCCGTACGCTCAGCCTAGTGCCTCTTAAAACAAGGTAGTATGCCGCAGTCGCTATAAGTACAGAAACTGCGACCTGCTTAAATGCATTTGGAAGAACTACGGTCAATGCCGCCAAACAGGACCATAGAACAAGGTCGACAGCGTAGCGTAACCTTTTCTTACCTTGGACGGATCGAATATATTTACCTTCCATCATTCACTCGGCGCCCCCTAAAACTTTGTACATAGGCTGGCGAAATTCTCGTCACGCCAACACCACTTGGTCGAAACTATTATCCTTGGAGCGGCCACAGACAAAGATGGGGGCCCATGGCAAGAAAATTGCAGGAAGGAACAGAGCCGAATAAACGGCCCCAACGTCATTACTAATGAGGGTGAAACCGGTAGTGACATGGGTGCCACGATTTCTGAGCCACCACTGCTTGACTGTCAATTTCGCGACTGCAGACATGATAATTGCATCCAGCTCAGAGATTAGCGAGACTGGCGTGACATTCAAGCCTCAAGGACAGTCAGAGATACACCAACTAAGAAGCATAACCCCAATTAATTAGGCCGCGAAATGCTTCAAAAAACGTTGCGCAACAGGGTCCCATCCGAGGGTCTTCTCGACGTATTTCCGCGCTGTAGTCGAACGTGCGATCCGCTCTTCCAACGGCGCGCTGATAACTTTCTGGATTGCTGCGGATACCGCTTCGACCGACGTATCCTCGGCTTCCCAGCTGTTGTCCCATTTTCCTGGATAGTAGCTAGTATGAACAACTGGCGTTCCACAAGCCATCGCCTCTATCAAGGGATAATGAGGAGCGCCATGTTGTCCGACACATGACACAACCAAGATATCGACCGACCTGTAAAAGGAGGCCAGTTCCGAGTCTCCCTTGATCGGGACTATAGTAATATCGTCAGCCTTGGCGACGTTTCCGAAACCGACACGCATGCGCAGCCGCGGCTCTTCCTTGCGGAGATGTCGATAGGCCATAAGCGCAGTAGCGGTGCCTTTATAAGGCTCGGTACGTCCGATTGTGCCAACATTAATGCTGTCTTGTGACCTAAAGCTCCCTGGAGACGACTTTGGAGTGAAGATCGAAAGATCCACTCCAGGTGGAATGATGTCTAGGGGCCTAAACCCTACAGACTTATAGGAGGATGAATTACTAATTTGTCGAAGATTTAAAAGATAAGACATTTTAGCCAGAGCGAACTTAATTGGACGCCTTGTAAACGGATAGTAATTTGGTTCATACGCCTGAATATAGTAAAATTTTTTCGCCTTTCCCACCTTACTCCAACGCACCGGCCAAGCAGTGAGGCTGTGGTTTGCGAAGACTACATCATACTCTTTTCCTATCCGCTCCAGTCCGGAAAAGAGACTGATAATATTTTTCAAACCGGATCCTCTTTGATCACCGCGTGTGTCAACGATCCGCCCTTTTGGGTCGCATCGCAATATTTTTGCGACTGTTGGGAAGTAAGGATCTGCCGAGCTAGATGGGACGAGAAACGCGCAATTATGTCCAAGCCTGATCCATGCGTTCGCCAGTTCTGAGAGAACCCGATAACCACCCTGGGGCCCGAATCCTAGAATAGGTATAAGAATTCGCATAACTTTCCTTATAACGACCCTAAAACGTTTTTCGCCAGGAATCGAGGGGTTTCGATCGACTCATCTTTCAGAAGATTTAAAAAAGAAACGCAGCCGTTGGATGCGGCGACCAATGCCGCCGTCATACTCCGTTTTCCGCGACAAATGGATAAAACCTGAGATAGCCAAAAAAATTGCCAAAGTTACCCCTACGAGACCACCCCAAAAATCGTTGAAACGTGCGAGGATGTCGGTGACCCCGGCGGCGACAATCACAACAACCGTCAAACGCTTAACCGCTGAGCTCCATCGGAATCCAATTAGTAACCGAGCGAATATCCAGACAGTAGGCAAGTAAAAAATATAGAGAAACAGGAAACCAATACCGGCTCCAGATACGCCGACCACGGGAATCAACAATGCCGTAAAAATAACGAAAACGCCAACACCTATCGCTTCGCTAAAAATGAAAAGCCGCCCAGAGCCTGAAGCCAAGAGCACGAACCCGATTGGCCAGCTAATAATTTTGAGAATGTCTCCGAGAAGTTGCCAGCGCAGGATGTCAACGGTGGGACTAAATTCCGGCGTATACAACAGACGCACTACGATTGGTGCCAAAGCCAACATAGCCACGAGCACCGGGCCGGACAGGATAAGCGCCACTTCGGTTTGCTCATTAACCAAGCGCGTAGCCTTAGGGTGATCGCCGATCGCACCACTCAGCCTCGGGAAATAGTCGGTAGTCATCGCGCCAAGGACGAAGCCGAGGTAGGTCATGCCGATTGACCAAGAAGCTTGGAATTGACCGAGCGCCTCTGGCCCTAGGTCTCGTTGAACGAGAGTCTGGACGGCTAGTCTCCCCAGTATGGTGACGACCCCGCTCAGCATAAATGCGACGCCAAGACGCGCGAATTGGCTCCATTTTCGGGTAATTCCTATAAAGCTGGAGCGAGCCCCACGCGGTCGACCAACACGCGAAGCAAAAAAGAGGCCGATTGCGAAAGTCACGATGGGCATCGCAAGAACGAACACCAAAATCCCAGCGCTTCCCCAAAGCCACACCGCCGCCATACCGAACACGCACGCACTAAAGCCGGCTCCGACTTGGAGCAAAGCTAGGTCTTTGACTCGGCGCAGCCCCGTCAGCAACGCGGTTTGAGCCCCTGCCGCAACCGTCAACGCCACTCCCAAGGACAACCACGCAACATCGCTGCGCTGCTCCGGCACCTTCAAGACGTAACTAGCAATCGTCCCGCTGAATGCTAAGAAAATTAGCGCCCCCATCACAGAAAGGGCAATCGTTCCCCAAAACAACGCACGGCGCACCGTGTCGACCGCAGCGTCGCCGTCGTTAGCAGCGGCGGCGATTTGTTGCGTGCCAACTGTCGCAGAGCCAAGCGATGCAAACTGCGATCCGGTTTGAACTAAGCTTTGATACAACCCTATTAGACCCACACCCGCCGGTCCGAGAAATACTGCCACGAATTTTATTTTGATCAGTCCAAACAAGATGTTTAGGAGAGATGCTCCCCCCATAATCGAGGATGATCGCAAAATTGTTTTGTAAGAAGCCCCTTTCACAGCGATTTACTCGCGCGAAAATATAATATTATCGGGGCAGGCATCTAATTCGTCGGCGATAACGCGCATTATCTCTCTTACATCGTTACGCAGCAAGTGCGGCCCAATAGGAAGACTCAACACTTCTCGCGCGAGTTGCTTCGCCCCTGGAAAAGCATCGGCAGAGAAATCCAGCTCGGCGTATGCTATCTGCATATGAGGCGGAATTGGGTAGTGGATTAATGTGCCAATCCCTGCGTCCTTCAGCCGCGCCTGCAGAGCATCTCGCCTAGGCGATCGAACAACGTAGAGATGCCACGCAGGTTCGGCCCAATTAGGAACATGCGGTGGAATCAATTTTCCGCCAGCAAGTCCTTCACCGTAAGCCGTCGCGATTTCCCGACGCCGCTCTGTCCAAGCATCGAGATAGGGAAGTTTAGCCCTCAGCACCGCAGCTTGTATCGGGTCGAGGCGCGAGTTTACACCTTTGATTTCGTTCACATATTTCTCTCGGCTACCATAATTTCGCAGAACTCGGATTCGATCTGCGAGATCCTCGCGATTGGTTGTGATCGCGCCGCCATCACCGAGCGCGCCGAGGTTCTTGCCTGGATAGAAGCTCCAGCACACCACGTCGCCATGTGCGCCGATACGCTGGCCTTTGTAACGCGCACCGTGGGCTTGGGCCGCGTCTTCGACAACGGCGATCCCCTTTTCCCGAGCGAGCTTCAGGATCGGATCGAGATCAGCCGGTTGCCCATAGAGGTGGACAGGCAGCAGCACCTTGGTCCGCTCAGTGACAGCTGCAGCGAGCCGCGCGGGATCGATATTATGCGTCGCGGTGTCGGGTTCGACTGGGACAGGGATTGCTCCGACTGCGCTCACCGCGAGCCAGGTGGCGATATAGGTGTTCGAAGGAACGATCACTTCGTCACCGGGGCCGACATCAAGAGTGCGCAGCGCGAGAATCAACGCATCGAGCCCATTGCCAAGCCCGACTGCATGAGATGCACCGCAATACTCGGCCCACTCCGCCTCGAAAGCCTCGACCTCGGGACCAAGGATATACCAGCCGCTTTCAAGCACACGCATAACGGCCGCGTCGATTTCTGTCTTTAGCTCCCTGTAAGCCGCGCCGAGATCGAGGAAAGGAATTATCATTTCAACAGCCTTTTACGCTCAAGAATGAACTCATCGTAGTCTCTTATGTAGTCGTCGGGGTCATAGGTGTGCGACGCGAAAACCAATAGGACGGCATCTCGACTATATCGGTATTGCGTGCCCCAAATCATATTAGGCATGAACACTCCCATTTCTGGGCGGTCTAGTGTGACTTCACATCGTTCTTCGCCATTGTCGAGCAAGACCCGGCATGTTCCATTCAAGCAAATTAGGAACTGCTGACATTGCTTATGAGCATGCTCGCCGCGCAGTTCGACTGACGGGACGTCGAAAACGGCAAAATACCTCGCGGGCGCAAAAGGAACCTCACTCGGCACCTCACCGACGGTCAAAGCGCCACGTGCATCAGTAACTCGCCGCATTAGATAGAGAGCACTATCGTCAACGCCGAGAGAAATTCGCCCTGGACGCGGGATGTCAGAAAAGCTGTTGATATCAACGTGTCGCGGTGCATCCGCCTCCTCCCGCACCGACGACCTTGCATATCCCACCACTTGCGCAGGATTTCCCTCGACAATCGAATTTGCGGGAATTGAACGTAGAACCACAGCCCCCGGGCGGACCACCGCACCTTGTCCAATAGTGACGCCCTCTCCAATCACGGCAGCGGCCTCGATCTTCGCCCGTTCACGGATCGTAATCCGCGAACCAGCCAAAACTACCCGCTCCCCGATCGAAACGCCAACCTCGACAATTGCATCATCTGGTACAATACAGTCCTGCGCGATTGAATTAGGTCGTGTCATTTTCATTCCTTTAGAACGGCGAGATGGTGTTCACGATCGGTCTCGTAGCGCTCCCGAGTATAGTCGAAGTAGATATTCGACATATCACAGCCAGTTTCGACCATACCTAAGCGCCTATAGAACGCCGTCGCATGACTGTTCTCGTGGCGAACGTCTATCCTCGCCACGGTTTTGTCGAGCTCTCCGAAGCCTATCCCAAATGATAGAACAGCGCTTTCCAACGCTGCCTTTGAGGGCTTGTTCTTATCGAGGATCCAGCTACCCCAAGTGAAATGATCGGCCTCGATATCGTAGAGCCGAACCAAACCACAGCGCCTACCGTCGTCAAGCCGCTCAGCGACGTAGTAATACTCAACTCCCTCCGCTTCACGAAGCTTGTAGGCCTCGATCCAGCGGCGCTGGTCCTCAACCGTGCCGGTCACGGCAGACAGATGCGTATTAAAGGCAGAATCCGTCCGCAATCCATGAATGTATTCAGCATCATCGGGCCTCACCACCCGCAACCTCAGCCGGGGTCCCGAAACTTTCAAAGGAGCCAGTGACCTCACAAACGCACCTCGCTCGCCCCTGCGGGAAGAACGCTCTTGAGGTCGAACAGCACATGTCGGTCCTTCCCGAACGCACGCAATTCGCCCTCCCCCATCTCGCGGAACTCTTGATGGGCAACAGCTAGAACAACAGCGTCATAATTGGCGACTTTAGGCTCGGCGACGGGCGAGATACCGTATTCTGCCTGAGCTTCATCCGCGTCGACCCAAGGATCATGGACATCGACATCCACGCCATAATCGCGCAACTCAGCCACCACATCGACAACCCGCGTGTTGCGCAGATCTGGGCAGTTCTCTTTAAAGGTCAGCCCAAGCACCAACACTCGAGAACCCGCAACCGGAATACCGCGCTTCAGCATCGCCTTGACGAGTTGCCCAGCTACATAGGCACCCATCCCGTCGTTGATCCGGCGTCCAGCGAGGATGACTTCGGGATGATAGCCAATCGCCTCCGCCTTATGTGTTAGATAATAGGGGTCGACGCCGATACAGTGCCCACCAACCAGGCCAGGACGAAACGGTAGGAAGTTCCACTTCGTCCCAGCTGCACGCAACACCGCATCGGTGTCGATCTCCAAGCGGTTGAAGATCTTCGCCAACTCGTTGACCAATGCGATATTGAGGTCACGTTGAGTATTCTCGATGACTTTCGCGGCTTCGGCTACACGGATGCTTTCGGCCTTGTGGGTTCCAGCCGTTACGATCGAGGCATAGAGCGCATCAACCACATCCGCCGCTTCCGGGGTTGAACCGGCTGTAACCTTCTTGATCGTCGTCAGCCGATGCTCCTTGTCGCCTGGATTGATCCGCTCGGGGGAATATCCGCAGAAGAAATCCTCGTTGAATTTCAGACCTGAAACTCGCTCGAGCACGGGCACACAATCCTCTTCGGTCGCCCCTGGATACACAGTGCTCTCATAGATCACGATATCCCCACGCTTCAGCGCACGCCCCACAGTTTCCGAGGCCTTGATCAGCGGCGTCAGATCGGGGCGCTTATGGGCGTCGATCGGCGTCGGCACGGTGACGATGAAGATCGTGGCTTCTAACAGCCGCGTCGGGTCGTCGGTAAATTGGAGTCGCTGCGCCTCGGCCAGTTCCTCCGCGGAGACCTCGCGCGTGTGATCTCGCCCAGCACACAGCTCGGCGATACGATCGGGCTTGACGTCGAAGCCAATGATGGGCCGGCGCTTACCGAATTCCACCGCAAGCGGCAGGCCGACATAGCCGAGGCCAATAACAGCAAGAGACCCCTCAGCAGTTAATTGCATTTCAAGCTATCCTTTACTTCCCGTAATACTCTCGGAACCATTTAACGAACCTAGCGATCCCATCTTTGAAATCGGTTTTTGGACGGTAGCCGGTCAATTCCTGGAGAAGCGTCGCATCAGCCCAAGTCGCAGGCACATCACCCATTTGCATTGGCATGTAATTGCGCTCAGCCTTTTGCCCCAGGCTATCCTCGATCGCATCAATGAAGTCCAAGAGGCGCACTTTGTCGGAATTGCCGATATTCACCACCCGGAACGGGGCGACCGGCGACAGACTATCCCATTCTGGGATTTCCTCGCGCGATGCCGGACGCTCGGGGACAGCGTCGATCAATAGGTGAATACCCCGCACGAGATCGTCGACATAGGTAAAGTCGCGATACATGTCGCCGTGGTTATAGATATCGATCCGGCGACCATCGAGAATGGCATCGACGAACTTGTAAAGCGCAAGGTCTGGTCGTCCCCAAGTCCCATAGACCGTGAAGAAGCGGAACATTGTCGTCGGCAGGCCCCAAAGGTGGGCATACGAATGCCCCATCGACTCGGTCGCCTTCTTCGTAGCCGCGTAAATCGTTAGCTGCGTGTCGGCTTTCTCGGTTTCAGTGAAGGGCATGTCTTCATTCGCGCCATAAACCGACGAGGTTGAGGCCATCAAAAGGTGCTGAACCTCTAACCGGCGCGCCGCCTCCATGACATTGAACGTGCCGATCACATTCGCATCGATATAGGCCCGTGGGTTCTCCAAGCTGTAACGCACACCTGCCTGCGCTGCAAGATGGACGATCACATCGGGTTTGAACTCATCCGCCACTTGATCGAACAGGACCTGATCTTCGAGCATCCCTTCGGTTACCGAGAAGCTCTGGTTCTGCAGCAACATCGCATGGCGACGTTGTTTGAGGCTGACGTCGTAGTAATCCGTCATTCCGTCATAGCCATGAACACGGAACCCTTCAGAAAGAAGAAGCTTCGCGAGATGGAAACCAATGAAACCGGCGGTGCCGGTAATTAAAACGCGCCTTTGGCTTTGTGCCTCAGTCATTTTTCGAATTTCCGTCTATCTCTAAATTCGCGCTTCGACCAACTTCTGCCTCAAGCGCTTCGATCTCTGCTTTCAGCGCCTCATATTCCGCAACTTTGCGTTCAAGAAACCGACGCGTCAGAGAGCCTTTTTCGGCGACCCCCTTCGGCGTCAAAATATAAGCGTAACGATGCTTGTGTTTCGAAGCCGAGAAGTTTCCGAGCTTGACTAACCCCTTATCGACAAACGCCTTAAGGACGTAGTTGATCGCCCCAACGCTGATGCCGACATGTTGGGAGAGTTCACGTTGGCTGATCGATGGTTTCTCTTCGATGAGACGTAGGATGCGATATCGAGCATCCTCGCGAGCTCGATCCTGAACCGAGCTCACTGCGCCGCCCTACTGTCAATTGCTACCGCACGAGAGCTGACCGCGGCCCGCCTCGTGGCAATGCTTTGATATGATGAATGCATGGCAAGCATGATGTTCAATTTTGAACGTAGCTGATCGCCTGAGGATGCACAACCAAGGAGAAGGAAGCAGCGCGGACCTTTCGCCAATTTCAGCAGAGGACCGCCCAGCGCTGGTCACCTGATGGCGCCCCGCTTCCCGATAGGCAAGCGAAACGCATATCTCTAGCAGTTAAGTGCGAAGTTCCACCCATCAGCGACAAAGTTCGCGCACTTAAGGCCCTAACACCTTCATTGAGAAAGACCCCGCGCAACGGACAAGAGGCACCCCCACCCGAAAAAACACTCAGTGACTGAAGCAGCCCTGCAAGTCGTTGAATGAAGCCCTCAAGGATTGTGGTGATCATTGCCGGAGCGCGGCCCTAACTTGGCTCTAAATAGTGGGCGCTTTCTATGTTAGCTTTTCTTTTCATTAAGTTGATAGGCGTAGGAAGAAAATCTGACAGTTCGAACAAAGCCATTTCAGCCATGCGTTGGCACCGCTAGGATTACAACTCAAAATGCGATCGGTTCGAGCAGTTTCGAGATCGTCGCCAACCGGCCACCCTCTCCATAACGCTCGCGCCCCAGAGCATGCCCCATCACGTCGCGCCGGATCCGCTCGTCGATCCCGGCGGCGAGCATGCGATCCTCGAGCGCGTGCCGCAGGCTGTAGAGCGAATGCCGCTCACTCTCGAGGAGGCCAGCATCCCGCAAATAGGTGTTCACTGTGGCACTCAGCGTGGCGGAGCTCTCGTGATAGCGCGAAAACCCATCCGGAAACGCTCGCATCGCATCGAGCGACACCCCGTGCAGCGGCATAACGCGCTCCGCATTCTGCGTCTTCAGAACCCGCCCGATCGGCTGCAACAGCAAATGCGGGATCGGATCCTCGAGCCGGATTTCCTCGGGCCGCAGCGCTGCAATCTCGCTCGGACGCAGCCCGGTATTCACCATCACGCGCAGGATCGCCCGCGCCTGCGGCTCCAGCCCATCGAGCGCACCGGGAGCCAGCAAGCGGCCCCGGACCCACGCATCGGAGAAGGACGGCCGCCGCGCGGCCTTCCCCTGCCGGAAGCCGAGATCCTCAAGCGGTAGCTCGAGCCCGAGCCGCATATCGCGGTTCACGCGCCTCAACACCGCACTCAGATGCGTCAGATCCTTGTTCGCGGAATTCGCGGTAAGCCTTTCGGACGCCATCCGCTCTGCCCACCAATCGCGAAAATCGAGGAAATCATCGCGCGTCAGATCATCAAGCGGCTTGTCACCGACAACCGCGATGAAATTCTGCACCGCCTTGATATGCGGGTAACGCCACCGCCGAACCTGGTCCGCACTCTTGCCCAAGGTCTTGTCGCGCGCGAGCCCCCAGAACAGCTCAAGCGCCCGCGATACGGTGATCAAAGGCAGTTCCGCCCCACCCAGAAGTGAATCCGCCCCTAGCGGATCGCGCATCTCGTCACTGGTAGCCAGATCGATACGCGCGAGTAGCTCTTGCACAGGCAGACGCGCCACCTTGCGCGCATCGAGAAGCCGGTAGCCTCGCGCCTTCGCAAACCGCTTGGCCGCAGCGAACCGCGCCTCCGCGTCCTCCGTGTCGCCATCGAGCATCGCCTCCCAGACCTCGACCTGCTCGGCCCAGAGCACCGGGGCCTTCTCTCGCGCCACCGCCTCAGACCCCGTCCGAAGGCTGATCACCACTTCGCGGCGCGGATCGACAGAGGCATACCCCTTGGGAACCCGCCGACGCAGATGCCAAATTTCGCCGCGCTTGGTGATGTTCATTGCACACCTCCGGGAAAGAGCTTTGTGTATCACTATGTGTAGCACGAAAGCCTTCCCTAGGGAATCGAATTCACCATAAATAACTGATTTATTTATATTTAGCCACGATCGCCACTTGGAAATCGAGATGTATATGTCGGAGAGGAATTCCGCCAAAAAGCCCCGAGAAGGAAACATGAGATCACGCCGCGCCTACGTCAGACGCGCCGGGCGTGATCGATCACCTGAGCAAACACACCAGCGGCCATTTCCTGCGCGGACCGGGCATGTGCGACATATCCGAAGGGTTCGACAAGCCGCGCAATTCCCGCGTCCTCCACCCCGGCGGCACTCAAGGCCGCTTCGCGCAATTGACGCGCCCGAAGGCTTCCCTGCGCCCCGATATAGAAAGCGCGAGTCTCCAAGGCATGCGTCAAAAGTGCGGTTTCGCGCTCATGGTCGTGGAAGAAAAGCGTGACGGCCGTGCGATAATCGACATGGGCCGTATCGGGCCAGGTCTTGCCGGAAAACGCGCATGCGCCTGCAATGCCATCGCGCGTCTCCTCGGCTCCGGCATATAGCGTGACCGGCAAACCCGCAGCCTGCGCAAGCGCGGAAAATCCCCGAGGCTCGGGACCGTCGCCAAAGACCAGAACCCGCACTTTGGGGCGCAAGGTCATCGTCAGACCGCCGCGCGTCGCGCCGTTTTCGATCTGGCCATCCGGCAGCACCGTCAGCGTCGCATTTTCACGCGCGACCAGACGGCGATGCACCACGTCCAGAACCTCACGATCCGGGGCTGGCAGCAAGGTTACTTCCAGCCCTCCCCCACAAGGCAGTTGAATATCCATGAAAGGCGACCCGCGCCCGTAACGCAGCACCGTCGGAGCGCCGGTTTTCAACGCCTCCACCGCGTGAAGCGCGACATCCTCGTCGATACATCCCGACGACAAATTGCCGAACCGCCGCCCGGCACCATCGACTGCCATGCCAGAGCCGAGCGGTCGATATGACGGTCCCTCGACATGGCTGATGAAACACAGACACATTGGCCCCGGCCCCAAGAACCGAGCCAAGGGCCATTCGGTCTCGCATAGAACTGTCGTTGACTGATCCATGCCATTTACCCTCTTAGAAAGGTGTCCGTTTCTCTGCATATCTCGAACTCGGATCGGCGTCCCAAAGTCGCCCCGCCTCCTTGCGACGAAGCTCATCCAATCCCGTTGCGTGCGGCCAACGCGACACGCCGCGACGTCTTCGGACGGTTTCGCTTCGCAGGTTCAAATCTCGCGCTCTCTCCCGGACCTACGCGCCGCGCTTTGACCCGAGAGAGAGGAGTAGATCGATCACAGCGCCTGGGATCTCTTAACCGATAATCAGCACTGGAAAGGAGGCCACGAGGATCAGCACACCCAGCATCACGCCGACATAGGGCAGCGCACCGGCAAAGATGGATTCCAGGGAGACGCTCCGGTCTCCAAGCGTCGAATGCACCGTGAAGATCGAAATCCCGAAGGGCGGTGTGAGCAACCCGACCTCGACCGCAATCACCGTGATGATGCCGAACTGGATCAAGTCGTAACCAAGGTGCTGCGCGATCGGAGCTGCGATAGGAACCACGATCAGCAGGATCGAACTGCTATCCAGGATCATACCGAGAAGCAGCACCAGCAGCACATAGACGATCAGGAACCCGACCGGGCCAAAGCCGCTGCCGCTCACAAAGGCGCCGATAGCGGCCGGGATACCTGCGACGGCAAGCATCTGGCTGTAGAAGCCAGCGGCCACCAGCAGCGCGAGGATGCCGACCGAGATGGTGCCGGTTTGGCTCAGCACCGCCCAGCAACCGCGCAGGTTCAGGCTACGCCGGAAGATCGCAATGATCAGCGCCGCGAAGGCTCCGACGCCCCCGGCTTCCGTCGGGGTGAAGAACCCGGAATAGAGCCCGCCGAGAACGAAGGTCACCAGCACGATGATCGGGACGATCTTGCGCAGGAGCTCGCCCGTCGACAGGTCATCATAGGCCTGCGCCTCGGGGTCGGTCTCTTGGGCCTTGGGAGAGGCAAAGACGATGCCGGGCGCGAATTTCGCGGCCAACAGGATCCACAACACGAAGCCCGTCGCCAGCAGCGCGCCAGGCACCAGCCCCGCGATGAACATCCGGCCGATGGATTGCTCGGCCAACACACCGTAGATGATCAGAAGCAGGCTCGGTGGGATGAGCATGCCGAGAACCGAACTGCCCGCGACGGTGCCCGCGGAAAACGAGGGCGAATAGCCGTGGCGCGTCATCTCAGGCACGGCGACCTTGGTGAAAACCGCTGCCGAGGCGATGGAAACGCCGGTCACGGCGGCAAAGACAGTGTTGGCGGCCACGGTGGCAATGCCGAGGCCGCCAAGCAGGCGGCGCAGCAGCGCCTCGGCGACGTCGAACGTATCCTTGCCCACATTCGAGATGCTGACCAGGTGCCCCATCAGAACAAAGAGCGGGATCGTCGCGAAGAGATAGTTGGCAACCCCATTGTAGGCGGCGATGGACATGAGCCGCATGGAAAGGTCGAAATTGCCGCGAATGATCCAGACCCCGGCAAAGGCCACGACCAGAAGCGCCACGGCGATGCGCATCCCCAAGAGCACGAGCGCGAAGAGCACGCCAATGAGGATCAGTCCTATGGTGATGCTGCTCATGTCAGAAGTGCTCCTCAGTCGGGCGGTTCAGCAGGGTCTCGACGGCCGAAAAGATGCAGGCGAGACTGGTGACAGAAGCCCCCAGCACCACCAACAGGTGGAAGGGGAAGGTCGGCAGCGTCCAGACGCCGCGCACTCCGAAAAACTCGGAGCTGACCCAGGCGTCATGCGTATCGGGCCAGGCGGCCAGCGACACCAGTCCGAAGATGACCGCCCCGGCAAGCGCAAACAGGCTGTCCAGTAGCCGCACCGACCGGGGCGAAAAACGCTGGAGCCCACGCATCAGGAAATCCGACCGGATCAGGGTGCCGTTCAGCGCGGCAGCCGGCAGCAGCAGGAAGACGATGGCCACGACCGAGCGGGCCGCGATCTCGGCGACGCCGATGATCGGTGCGGCCAGAAAATTGCGACCGACCACGTCGGCGACGATCAGCAACATGATGGCAAAAATCCACAGCACGCCCACCGCCGCCATCGCGTTCAGGGCAAGCTGTAGCCCGCGCCGAAGCGCGGGCAGGCTTGTAGCCAGGAGACTGGCGCGTTGCATAGAGGCTCCCTCAGTTGCGCGCGGGATCGAAGCCATGGCTTCAGATCCCGGCGGTCCAGTCACGGGCAGGTTTGATGCCACGAGCTTCCAGTTCGCCAAAATACGCTTTGGCCACCGTTGCCGCCGCCGCGCCATTGGCCTCAAGCCAAGGCTTCGCGACGTCGGGGAGCGTCTCGGCCCAGCGTTCGCGCTCTGCAGGGGCCATTTCGGTGATCTGCAGCCCGGCGCCCTTCATCTCGGTGATCGCCTCGGTCGTGCGTTTCGTGATGTAGTCGCCATGCGCGCGCGAGGTGATACGTCCCGCTTCTTTCAGCGCGGCCTGCACGGGCTCGGGCAGCCGGTCGTAGAAGCCCTTGTTCACCGCGATCCCGCCGAAATACATCGAGCCGAAGCCGACCCGCGTCAGATGCGGCGCAACCTCGTAGACTCGAGTGGGCTGGATCCCGCTGGCGAAGGAGAGCGTGCCCTCGGAAACGCCGGTCTGGATGTCGGTGTAATAGGTGGTCAGCGCGCCATCCACCGGCGTGCAGCCGGTCTCCGCCAGCCAGTTGGCCGAGGTGCCCGGCGCGTTGAGGCGGCGGTTCCTGATGTCATCGACCGAGGTGATGGGGAATTTGGCGTAGACGTCGTAGCTGTCGGTCACCAGCGAGGACAGATGCACCATGTTCTGGTCGGTCCACCCTGCGCGCAGCTCCGGCAGCTCGTCGGTCAGCTTGTCGAAGATGTCGATGGTGACGTTATGATCGACATTCGCGAAGGGGGTGAAATAGGTCACGTTCTGCAGCGGCATCGCCGAGCCTTCCCAGACCGTCCCCACCATACCGACATCGACGATGCCGTCGCGCACCGCCGTGCGGGTGTCCTTGAACTTGTAGAGCGTGCCGCCGTAGTTCTCGTTCCAGCTCACGGAATACTCGCCGCCCGCATCCGCCAGCAGCTTTTCGAGCGCCGGTTGCAGTGCGTTCTGCATGGCGTAGACCCAGATATTGTTGGTCGGGTGGCTTGACCCGATCTGAATCGAGATGTTCTGAGCCGCGATGCTGCGGGTGTTCAGAAAGGGCAGCGCCAAGGCTGCCGAGGACATGGCCACAAAGGCCCTGCGTGTGGTTGTCATTAGTATCCTCCTCCCAAGGATGGTTCTTGTTATACGCGCTTTTTTTCGTGTCTGGCCTGACCTCGCTGCGCGCCAGCGGATCAGGTCGGCCCAGCCTCCTCCGGTTGGGCCAACGCATCGGAAAAATTGGTGAAAAAGGCGTCGGTCAGCTTCTGCGCCGTGGCGCCGATCAGCCGGTTGCCGAGAGAGGCGAGCTTCCCGCCCACCGCGATATCGGCGTCATAGCAAAGCCGCGTGCCGTCCGCCTCGGGCGCCAGCGTCACCTGCGCCGCCCCCTTGGCGAACCCCGCGACCCCACCCGAGCCTTTGCCGGACAACGTGCAGGATTGGCCGGGCACGATATCGCTCAGCGTGACCGCGCCCTTGAAGCGGGCCGAAACCGGGCCGATCTTGAGCTTCACCACAGCAGTGAATTCGGTTTCGCTTAGCTGTTCGAGGCTTTCGCAGCCGGGAATGGCTTCGGCCAGCACGTCACGGTCGAAGAGTGCCGCCCAGACGGTCTGGGGGTCGGCGCTCAGGAGCTGCTCTCCTTCAAGCTTCATGGATCGGTCCTTTGCTTTCGGGCCGCGTCGAGCGCATCAAGGATGCGCAGCGGCGTCATGGGTGTCTGGGTGAGCCGTGCGCCAAAGGGGCGCAGCGCGTCATTCACCGCGTTCATCGCGGCGGCGCCGGCAGCGGCGGTTCCCGCTTCGCCCACGCCCTTGGCGCCAAGGATCGTGTCCTCGGTGGGCGTCTCGATATGGGCGATTTCGATATCGGGCATCTCGCAGGCCATGGGCACGAGATAATCGGCGAGCGACCCGTTGGTGAGCTGGCCGTCGGCGTCGTACTGGCATTCCTCGAAGAAGGCGGGGCCAAGCCCCTGCACGACGCCGCCGCGGATCTGTTCGTCGACCAGAAGCGGGTTGATGATGCGCCCGCAATCCTCGACGACCCAATGCTTCAGGATCCGCACGATGCCGGTCTCCACATCGACCTCGACCAGACTGCCCTGAATGCCGTTGGTGAAATCGAACGGGTAGCCGGAGGGCGCGAAATGATGCGCGACGGTCAGCGAATGATCGACCCCGTCGGGCAGCGTGTCGGGCCGGTAGGTGGCGACGCGGCCAATCTCTTCGAGCGTGATGCGCGCCTCGCCCGTGGCGACATCGACAACCGCGCCATCTTCGAGCCGCAGTGTCGCCGGATCGGCCTGCAGTAGCGCGCCCGCCAAAGTCAAAATCCGCTCGCGCAACTTGCGTCCGGCGCGCAGCGCCGTCTCGCCGCCGATGCCGGCGCCCCGGCAAGCCCAGGTGGCGCCGCCGCTTGGCGTGGTCGCGGTGTCGCCCGTGGTGACGCTCACCCGTTCGGGCGAAACACCCAGCTGATCGGCGACCACCTGCGCGATGATCGTCTCGGTGCCCTGCCCTTGCTCGGTGACCGAGATGGCACAATGGATGTCGCCAGAGGGCGTCATCCGCACCACTGCACCGTCCTGCGCGGAGATCCGCGCCCCGCCGACGCCGTAGAAGGCCGCGCCGGGATTGGTGATCTCGACAAAGGAGGCGATGCCGAACCCGCGATAGATGCCCTGTTCGCGCAGCCGAGCCTGATCGGCACGTAGCGCGTCCGGGTCCATCATCTCGCGCAGCTTGGCCAGACTGGCCTGATGCGAGAGCTTCTCGAACTGATAGCCGGTGGCCGAGACATGCGGATAGGCATCGTCGGCAATCAGGTTGCGGGCACGGATCTCGAACGGATCGAGGCCCGTGACCTCCGCCGCCCGTTCAACCAGCGCCTCGGTCACCGCACAGGCGATGGGATGCCCCACCGCGCGATACTGGCTTGTCTGCACCTTGTTCTGAAAGGCGACCTGCAGCCGGCCGCGATAATCAGGCATGTTGTAGGGAGCGCCCATGAGGCGGATCACCTGATTGCCCTCGGCAGCGCTGGTGCGCGGATAGGCCGAGACCGCGCCGACCGGCGCCAGATCATCGACGTCCATCGCGAGGATCTTGCCCTCCGCGTCCAGCGCCATGCGGCCCTTCACGATATGATCGCGAGCGTGGATGTCGGAAAGAAAGCTCTCCAGCCGGTCGGCCACGTAGCGCACCGGGCGCTCGAGGATCATGCTCGCCGCGACGGCGCCCATCTCTTCGTTATAGACATGCAGCTTCATGCCGAACGAGCCGCCCACATCAGGCGCGATGACGCGGACCTTGCCCTCGGGCAGACCGAAGTGGCGCGCATAGACGTCCTGGAACTGATAGGGTGTCTGCGTCCCGTGATGCACGGTGAGCGCGCCACTCGACGGGTCGAAATCGGCGATCACCGCGCGCGGCTCGAGCGTGACGGCGGTGTGGCGGCCGAAGGTGAAACTGGCCTCGACCACGTGCGCGGCATCGGCAAAGGCCTCGTTCACCGCTGGCGTCTCCAACAGCGCCTCGTAACAAAGATTGTCCCGCGCGCCACTGTTCGCCAAGGGCGCGCCGTCCTGCAGAGCCGCAGCGCCATCGGTCACCGGCTCGGAATCCTCGATATCCACCATCACCAAGTCGGCGGCATCCTCGGCCTCGGCCCGGCTCTTGGCGATGATCATCGCCACCGGCTGGCCGGTCCACAGCACTTCCTCCTCGGCGAGGATGTTCATTGGCGGGCTCTGCATGCCTGCGAAATGATCGAGCGTGCCGACCCACGGCTTGCAACGCGCGTTCAGCTCGGCGGCTGTCAGGATCCGCACAACGCCGGGGGATTGTTCGGCTTCGCTCGTGTCGATTTCGACCAGCCGACCCTTTGCCATCGGGCTACGGACGAAGACTGCGTGCAGCATGCGCGGCAGAGCGAGATCGCTGACAAAGCGACCCCGACCTGCGAGGTGGCGACGCGCATTCTCGCGGCGCTGCGACTGGCCGATATGCAGGGTCATTTCGCCGCCTCCGTCCGGGCTGCGCGGTCGCGGGCTGTGGTGTCGATAGCGTCCACGATGGCCTCGTAGCCTGTGCAGCGGCAGTAATTACCCGACAGCGCGTCGCGGATTTCGTCTCGCGTCGGCACCGGGTTCGCCTCCAGCAACGCCTGCGCGCTCATCAGCATTCCATTCGTGCAAAAACCGCATTGCAGCGCGTTGCGGTCGTGGAAATGCGCCTGAAGATCGGCCGCAGCACCGGTCTCATTCAGCCCCTCGATCGTCTCGATCGTGCTACCTTCCGCCTGCACCGCCAGCACGAGGCAGGCATGCACCGGAACGCCGTCCATAAGCACGAGACAGGCCCCGCAGGCGCCCATTTCGCAGCCCAGATGCGTGCCCGTCAGGCCCAGATCCTCGCGCAAGAAATCAGCGAGACTGGTGCGGGGGAGAACGGCTTCCTGAACCTGTTCGCCATTCACGGTCGTGCTCAACAAAATCTTCATTGAACAGCCTCCATCCGGGTCAACACCCGCCCGAGAAGGACGCGCGCGAGTTGCAGGCGACGCTCTGCCGGAAAACCGGGATCGTCGGGTGGGTCGAGATCGGTGGCCAAGGCGGCCTGAGCGCGGGCAATGGAGTCCGAAGAAAGCGGGGCGCCTTCCAGCGCGTCTTGCGCCGCGGTGGCGCGCGTCGGGGCGACACCCACTGAAAACAGCGTCACCGACGCATCGGAAACCACGCCATCGGACATATCGGCCTGTGCGGCAACGCCCACCATGGCGTAATCGCCCCGGCGACGCGCGATCTCGTCGAAGCCGAACAGCCGTCCTTCGGGAGGGAGCGGCACGTGAATGGCGGTCAGCACTTCGCCGGGGATGAGGGCTGTTTCGTAAAGGTCGAGAAAGAAATCGTCGGCGGCGATCATGCGCTGGCCTTCGGGCCCCATGACCTCAAGCTCCGCCCGCATGGCCAGCACAGCAGCCGGGAATTCAGATGCCGGATCGGCAAGCGCCAGATTGCCGCCTATTGTGCCACGATTGCGAATTGCAGGGTGCGCGACATGGGGGGCAGCGCGGGAAAGCAGCGGCGCATGGCGCGCGATCAACGGATTGGCCAGCACCTCCGCATGACGGGTCATCGCACCGATGCGCAGCGTTTGGTCCTGCAGCTCGACACCATGCAGTTCGGCAATTTGCGAGATGTCGATCAGCCGCGACGGCGCCTGCAGACGCAGCGCCATCGAGGGCACGACACTGTGCCCGCCCGACAGGTAGACGGCGTCGCCTCCCGCGTCGGAATGGAGCGCCCATGCCTCAGCAAGACTGCGCGCACGCAGGTATTCGAACGATGGTAATTTCACTTATCCTCCTCCGGCCCGCAGCTCTCCCCAGCTACAAAGTGACCATTTGGTAACTTCTATAATGCAGGACAATTGGGACCGGTCAAGAAAAAATGACCAGTTGGTTACAACAATGGTTTGCATTAGGCTCGGGATAAGAGAAGAGAGACAGGCATGACCTCGGAGAAAAAGACCGAAAATCAACGGCCGCGCCGCAAGAACATGCGCGGGGAAGAACGCGAAAAACTGATCGTCAGCGAGGCGGTCCGGTTCTTCGCCGAATCGGGATTTGAGGGCCAGACACGCGAATTGGCCAAGCGTATGGGCGTGTCCCACGCGGTCATCTACCGGCACTTCGAAAGCAAAGACGCACTGATCGAACGCGTCTACGAGCATGTTTTTCTAGAGCGCTGGAACCCGGACTGGGACACGCTCGTGCTCGAAGGCGACCGTTCTCTTCAGGATCGCCTTACGCAGTTCTACATCGAATACTCTGAACGGGTGTTTGACTATGACTGGGTTCGAATCTTCGTGTCATCCGGGCTGAAGTCCTACGGCCTGACCGAACGCTACCTCGATATCATTCGAACGAAGATCATCGAGCCGGCTGCGATAGAATTGCGTGCTTCCCGGCACAACCCGCAAGACCGCGACGCGCCAGACACTGATGAGGTCGAGCTCCTCTGGGGGTTACACGGGGCGGTGTTCTATATCGCTATTCGGAAATACGTCTACAACATGCCCGTGGAAATCGATGTCGAGGCAACTGTGCGCGCTACTGTAAAAAACTTCTTCGAGGGCGCTCTTAACGACGGCTCATCGCACTGAAACGCCCCGGCGCTGCGCCTCACTAATTTGAGGCCTAACACTCCTACGAATTTCGTAGTTCATGCATGGCTATCACTACATCGTATCAGACCCCGTAATGCCGGCGGCATTCCTTGTCGTATAGCCCCTGCGAATTGCGAGCGCGGAGTAAACACGCCAATGCACCAACAATCCGCCCGCTACTACACTATCAATCAAGTCACCGAAATCAGCCGCGTTATCCACGCCACAATCGATCGCAGACACCGAGATCGAGCCGACTTTCCGCGAAGACTTCTACTGGGCAACAATTGCGCGCCGTTCAGCGTGACAGACATCGCGGCTTGGCTCGAACGCTTCGAGGCTCAGGCCTGAGTGGGGTGACAAGTCGAAGGCCATACGAGCCTCAGGCGTTGGAACAAAAACCAGATAGGAAAGCAGCCAGTGCGTCGACCGCCGCCCCCATATCCCCGGCACTCGCATATTCGGCCGGGTTGTGGCTGATCCCGCCTTTGCAGCGCACAAACAGCATTGCGATCGGGCAGAGATCGGCCATCGCGGAGGCGTCATGCGTCGCCCCCGACGGCAGCTCGGGCGCGGGCGCTCCGGTCGCGGTGCGAACGGCTGCGGCGAGCCCCTCTCGCAGCCCTGCATCGCAGGCTTGGGCGGGTTGGGCATAGGTCTTCTCAATCTCGATCTGCGTCGCCGTGGCCTCGGCGATCTGCGCACAAAGCGGGCTGAGCGCCGCGCCCATCGCGGTGCGGGCCGGGTCTTCGGCGGCGCGGATCTCGATGGTCAGATCGATCCGCGCGGGGATCGCGTTGACCACGTTGGGTGAGATATCGAGCTGCCCGACCGTCGCCCGGATACCTTGATCGCGCGCCATGTCATGCACGCCGCGCACCAGATCCGAGGCTGCTAGCAGCGCGTCGTGGCGCATCTCCATCAACACGGTGCCCGCATGACCCGCCTCGCCGGTGATCGTGACGCGATGCCGCTCGATCCCGGAAATCGCGGTGACGACGCCGAGCGGCTTGTCCGCGGCTTCGAGCACCGGGCCTTGCTCGATATGCAGCTCCAGATAGCCTGCGATCGTGGCCGGGTCGCACGCCAACGCTGCCGTGCCTTCTGGATCGCCACCAAAGGCCTTGAGCGCCGCACCGAGGCTTACGCCCGCCTTGTCCACCATCGCGAAAACGCCTTGGTCGAGCGTGCCCGCCAACGCGCGCGGCCCGATCAGCGCGGTCGGGAAACGCACGCCCTCCTCATCGGCGAAGGCCAGCACCTCCACGGCAAACGGCAGCGCGCGATCGCCAAGCGCTTCGAGCGCAAGGCATCCCAGCGCCACCCCCATGATCCCGTCGAACGCACCGCCATGACGCACGCTGTCCTGATGCGAGCCGATCAGCAGCGTGGGCGCGCCCGCAGGCCCTGCGCGCCGCCCGATCAGCGTGCCCGCCGCATCGCGCGTAACCGTGCAGTCCGCCTGATTCATCCAACCCGCGATGATCTCCAGCGCAGCCTCGTGCTCGGGACCGAACGGCAGCCGGGACACGCCGGGACCGGGCTCGGAGGCTTTCGCGATCGTCTCCAGCCGCTCTTGCGCAACTGCACCGCTTTCATGGACCTGATCTTTTCTGATCAGGTCCATTTTCCTGCTTCATCGTGGCCGGTTTCCCGACAGGATCAGTCCCGCCGCCAGAGCCTTCCACTCCACAAGCTGACACCGGACGGACCTTGAGGTCCTCGCTACCGGCCAGATTCTTGAGGTTGATCGCCGCATTGATGTCGCGATCGTGCTGCGCGCCGCAATTGGCGCAGGTCCATGAGCGGACCGAGAGCGGAAGAACCTCCGCTTTGGTATGACATGCCGAACAGGTCTTGCTGGATGCAAAGAACCTGTCGGCGGCAACAAGAGTGCCGCCCAGACGTGCGAGCTTGTAGCTCAGCTGCCGACGGAACTCGAAAAACCCCATATCGGAAATGGCGCGGGAAAGATGCCGGTTCGCCATCATGCCGCGGACATTGAGGTCCTCGACGACCACTGTGCTGGCTTCACGCGACAGCTTGGTCGTGAGCTTGTGCAACCCATCCTGGCGGATGTTGCGGATGCGTGCATGGAGCTTTGCAATCCGGGCACGAGACCGTGCCCGATTTTTCCCGCCCTTTTGTTTTCGCGCATGAGATTTCTGCAGTCGTGCGAGCCGCTTCAGGTTGCGACCCAGGGATTTTGAACCGGAGAACTTGCGGCCGTCGCTCAAGGTGGCCAGATCCGTAACGCCGAGATCGACGCCGATGACCGCTCCTTCGAGGCGAGGTGTAAAGCTGTGATCGATCTCAACCGCAATCGCCGCGAACCACCGGCCCGCCTCCCGCGAGATGGTGACGGATTTCAAGGTTGGATTCATTTCGGAACCAAAGCGCAGGGCCTCCCGCATAGACACCCAGCCAATGCGCGGCAGTTTCAGGCGTCGCCCTTCGACACGGAATGTCCCGGGGCCATTGTCCGGCCGAAAGCTCTCACGACAGAGATCTTTTGCTTTGAAGTTGGGATAGCGGGTGCGCCCCTCGAAGAACCCCTTGAACGCGGCACCAAGATTCTTGATCGCCTGCTGTGGAACCGCTTTGGGCGCATGCAGCATCCAGGGGTATTCAGCCCGCTTGATGGCATTGAGTTCGCGTCGCAGCGCAGCCTCGGAAGGCTTGGGCAGGGAATTGTTTTCGCAATGCGCGGTATATTGGGATTTCCATCGGTCGAGAGCCCAGTTCCAGCTGAACCGGGCGATGCCGGCGCATTGCGCAAACAGTGCGTCCTGCGCCTTGTCTACATCGAGGGCGATGCGGTGAACTGTCATGATCCGGGTAGAGATCGCTGCTCCATCAAGCGCCATCATCGCC
>MDSW01127766.1_pt1 | contig 56636 bp, 28 predicted proteins | sample 811171 | NCBI WGS metagenome assembly MDSW01 (sample SAMN05326641, study PRJNA326480) | marine metagenome | isolation source: seawater | place: Atlantic Ocean: North West | collected 2012
GAGAGCGTCAGCCGACCGTCCGGCCGAACGCCCGTCAGAACCGGCGCTTCGTTCACCGCGAAACGAAGCGCGTTCGAGTTCGCGTTCGCGTTCGCGTCGCTCTCCTCCCAGCCGCCTCCCCCCCCGCGGCCGCCTTCGCCCCACCCCCCCGCTTCCCACGCCCGGAAGAACGCGCGCAGTTCGCGCGCGAGCGCCGCGCGCGTTCTCGCGCCGAGCGCCGGCGCCGCCTCCTCGAGCGCCGCCGTCCCGACGTCGCAGTCGCCGAACCCAATCTCCCGCCCCCCTGTCGACGGGTCCCGCCGCCCGTGCACGTCGACGTGCAGCCGCGGCCGCGCGACGGTCGGAGATGCGTCTTCGCGGCCCTCCTCGTCTCTCATCGCCGCGTCGATGTGTTCGATCGCGAGGCCCCACGCGGCGTCGCGGGCGTCGGCGCGCGCGACGCAGTTGGGGTCGTCGGCGAAGGCTTCGTCGTCGGCTCGGCGGAGGAGCCGGGAGTACGCGCGCTCGGGCTCGCCCCACGTCGCGGAGAAGCCGCGCGCGTGCCTCGCGAGTGTTCGCGCGATGTGCGTCGTCCACTCCTCCGGAACGTGCGCCGCGTCGTCGCGCGGGACGAAGACGCCGTGCGGCGCGGTGAAGAGAGGGGGGAGGAGGGGATCGGAGGCGGAGGCGGGGACGCTACTTCTGCGTGGGCCCGACGAAACGTCGTCGTGGCGCCGCACGTCCATCGCGGCGAGTCGGTCCGCGAGCGCGCGCTCGGCGTCGTCGAGGTTCGGCGCGAGCGACGCGAGCGTCCCGAAGCGCGCGGCGCGGCGTATCTCCGCGGGCGTCGAGAAGGGCGCCAGGGATGAGAGGCGCGCGGCGTGGGGGCCCGCGCGCGAGGCGCGGCGGTTCGTCAGCACCCCGAGCACGAGGTCCATCGTCGCGCGAGCGGCGCGCGTGGCGTCCTCGGGCTCGCGCGCGACGAGTTCGCGCATGATGCGCTCGAGCTCGGGCGAGCGCACGCGCGCGTGTCCGCCGAGCTCGAGCGCGGCGTTCAGCACGCACGGCCCGCCGCGGTAGGCGAAGGCGTCGGCGTCCGGGTGCGCGTCGTCCGAGCCCCCCGCTTCCGTGGCGAGTTGGCACGGCGCGTCCACCGCCGCGCGCAGCTGCCGGGGGGTGGTGATGTTCAGCGACAGGAGCGCGCGGTGGAGCTCGGCGTCCCCGACGAGCTCCGGGGAGAGAGTCATCCCGCGCGGGGGACCCTCCCGCGGGGGCGCGCGGCCGAGGGTGGGGGACGAGGCGGAGTGCCCGTCCAAGCGCGGTTGCTGAGCGTTGGTGCAGTCAGGCGTGTTGTTATTATTCATCGTCTGACGTTTCCGCTCGCGCGACGTCGGCTCGTCCGAGCCCCCGCACGACGACTCTTTCGCGCGCGGCGTCGACCGTCGCGCGGCGCCGCGGCGCGGTCGCCCTCGACGATGTCGACGCGAACCCCAGAACACGAGGCGCGTCTTCCCCGCGCGATCTCCCGGCGTCGCGCGTTCGCGCGTCTTCGCCCCCCCCGATTCGGATGACGCCCGCGCGCGCGGGGTGCCCATCCCCCCTTCCACCCCGCCTCACTCCGCCCGCCCTCGCCCTCGTCCCCTTCCCCGCCACCTTCCCCCACCCTTCCCCCTTCGAACGCTTCGAACGCAGGCGCTGACCGCGCCCGACGGCTCGTACGTCCTGCGCGTCCGCCTCCCCGGCGTCTCCTCCGCGGCGTCCGTCGCCGCGGACGTCGTGAACGATCGCGCCGTCGAGATCACCGCCTCCCCCGCCGACGGCGGTGGCGCGTACCGCCTCCTCCACGCCCTCCCGTTCCGCCTCCCGGCGGAGGGCTGCGGCGTCCCCCCCCCCGCCGCCAGGTCGGTCAAGTTCAGCCGCAAGGCGGGGGGCGTCCTGACGGTGACCTTCGACCCTCCCGCGCGCGCGGCGGCGCCGACGACGGAGGGCGGCGGCGAGAGTCCCCCCTCCTCGCGTCCCCCCTCCTCGCGTCCCCCCTCCTCGCGTCCCCCCCTCCTCTCCGCCCCCCGCGTTTTCCCCGGCCTGGAGGCGTTCGAGAACCACCCCTCGCTGGTCCTCGCGGAGGACGCCGAGCGCGGGCGACACGTCCGCGCGCGCCGCGCGATCGAACCCGGCGAGCTTTTGATCGCGTGCGAGCCGTTCGTGGCGACCGTCCACGACAGACACGCCGAGTCGACCTGCGCCCGATGCTTCTCGAGCCTCGCGGCGGGGACCGTCGCCTCCCCGTCGCGGTGCGACGCGTGCGGGACCTCGTACTGCTCGCGCGCGTGCCTCGAGCGGGACGCGACGCACGCGGGCGAGTGCGCCTTGGTCTCGCGCGCGCGCGCGGACCCGGCGCTTCGCGGCGCCGCGCGCGGCCTCCGCCTGTTCCTGCGTGCGCTCTTCGCGAGAGCGGCGACGCCGCGCGAGTGGGCGCGCGCGGACGCCGCCCTCCGCGGGTTCCCTCGCGGCGACGATCAGTCGCTCGACCCGTCTCTGATGGGCATGGCGCGGGCCGTGAACGGCCTGCTTCCGCCCGAGAACCGCGTGGAGCCCGTGGAGGCGCTCGCGGCGTTCGTGGATAAGACGCGCGCGAATCTCCACGGCGTCGCCGACGCGGAGGGGCGTAACTTGGGCTCGGGGCTGTTTTTGGAGGCGAGCGTGTTCAACCACGCGTGCGCGCCCGAGGCGGTGGCGTCGTTCGATTCGAGGACGAGGACGATGGCGATCCGGGCGGTGCGCCGGGTGGAGGAAGGGGGGGAGGTGCGGATCGCGTACGCGGAGATGTACGCGCCGAGGCGAGAACGGCGCCGGGCGCTGACGAAGAAGAAGGGGTTCGCGTGCCGGTGCGAGCGGTGCGAAGCGGACGACGCCTCGGACGCGGCGCTCGACGGGTTTCGGTGCGACGATCCGAAGTGCGAGGGCGTCGTGACGCGCGCGTCGTGGACGGACCTTGACCCGTCGAAGTGCTCTTCGTGCGGGCGCGCGTCTCGCCGGTTTGCGTCCGTCGCGGAGGCGGAAGCGTTCGTCGACTCGGTTCGGTCGGACGTCGCGTCCGCGCTCGCGGCGCTCGCGGCGGGGGACGCCGCGTCCGCGATTCGCGTCGCCGCCGCGTCGCTCGCTCGGTCGCGCTCGGCGCTCAGCGATCGCCACGCGGCGCGCCACGAGCTCAAGCTCGCGCTTCTGGACGCGTCGACGCGCGCCGGGCGGTGGGAGGACGCCGCGGCGCTCGCGGCGGACGTCGCGAACGGGTGGGCGGCGGTGTGCGGGGAGTGGCACCCGGGATTCGCCAAGGCCAAGGCGGCGCTCGGGGAGGCGCTGGAGCGCGTCGGGCGGGGGCGAGACGCGGCGCGCGCGTTCGATGAGGCGGCGGGGTGTTTGGGGGTGAGCTACGGCGAGGCGCACGACGCGACGCAGAGGCTGAAAGCGCGAGCGGCGAGCGCGAGGCGTAGGACAGGAGACGCCGAAGAAGGCCCGTAGCCATCTGTACGTAGTCCAAGTATTATTTATAGTCTAGCTCGTTTCAGAAGGCAGCACACTCGTCGAGGTCTAAAAATGATATCCTATTCATAGCGTCGTCTCGTGGTCCGTTCATTCCGTTCACGCGTCGAAAGAGCGCCGTCGCCCGTCGAACGACGTCCTCTCGGGTACGAGTACGAGCGCCGTGATCATCGCGGCGCTCGCGGCGGCGAGCATCGCCTCGACCCTCTTCCCCCCCCTCGCCCCCGCGTGGTCGTACACGCAGTCCTGCACCTTGGTGCTTCCCGGCGTGCTGTTGAAATGCCACCTCGGGCAGTATTCGCAGTCGTCGACGCTCGTCGCCCCGAGTCCCGTGCCGTACCTTCTGCTCGGGCACGGCGCGCACTGGTCGCGTCCCTCGAGGTCGTTGAAGGTGCCCAGGGGGCACGGTTCGCACACCCCGCTCCCGTGGTCCGCGGCGAAGCTCCCCGGCGCGCACATCGCGCAGTCCTCGGGGTAGATGGCACCCTCGAAATCGATGAACGTCCCCGGGGCGCACTTCCAGCACTCGGGCATGCCGGTGCGGTTGCCGTACGTCCCCGGCGGGCAGTCCAAACACCGCTGCCGCCCCGGGAACTCGTTGTGGGTGCCGACGGCGCAGTCCGCGCACGCGTCGAAGCTCTTCGCGCCGGCGTCCGGGTTGAACGTCCCCGGCGGGCACATCAGGCACTCCGCCATGGCGATCTGGTCGCCGTACGACCCGGGGGGGCAAAGGATGCACTGTCCCGCGCCCTCGCCCGAGCGCGTCCCGCGTTCGCACACGCGGCACTGGTCCGCGCTGGTGGCTTTTTCGATGGGCAAAAAGTACCCCGGCGCGCACGGCGTGCACCTCACGCTCCCCTCCGCCTCCGCGTACGACCCCGTGAGGCAATCCGTGCACACCTCCGCGCCCGGGTCCGCCGCGAACGTCCCCGCGGGGCAGAGCTGGGCGTCCAGCGAGCTGTTACTCCCCGAGCTGGGAAGGTACGTCCCCGGCTCCACGGGCGTGCACTGCACGAGGCCGGTTTCCTCGGCGTACGTTCCCGGGGGGCAGGGCGCGCACTCGGCGGTGCCCTCGAGCTCGGCGTACGTCCCGAGGGGGCTCGTCGGGCACGGCACGCAGTCCTCCGCGTTTTTCGATCCGGTGAACGGGAGGTAGTTCCCCGGTTCGCACGGCGTGCACTCCGAGGCCTTCGAGAATTCGTTGTATCGTCCCATCGGGCACGGGTCGCACTCGGGCATGCCGGCGACGGGGGCCACCGCGCCGGGCGGGCACGGTTCGCACTGAAAGCTCGAGTTTCCCCCCGCGAGCGGGTACGCGGTGCCGGGCTCGCACAAATCGCACGCGACGGCGTTGGTCTTCTCCGAGTACGAACCGGGAGGGCACGCCAAGCACTCGCCCATCCCGGGCCGGTCCGCGTACGTGCCCACGCCGCAGGGGCGGCACGCGGACTCGTCCGTGCTGTTGGTCTCGGGCAAAAACAACCCGGGCGCGCAGTCCACGCACCGGGTCTGGCCGTACCGGCTCTGGTACTGGCCCTCGGGGCACAGCGTGCAGTTGCCCGTGCCGACGACGTCCGAGAAGGACCCCGGCGGGCACTCGAAACAGCTCGTCGCGTTCACCTGGCCGAACGAGGGGTTGAAAAACCCGGGGTCGCACCCGTAGCACGCCGTCGCCCCCGTCTCGTTCATGAACGTCCCCGGCGCGCACTCCAGGCAGTTATCCGCGCCGAAGACGGCGGAGAACTTCCCGTACCAACACGGCAAACAGTCGCTCTCGCGCTTCCCTCCCGTCACGTTCAGGTGCGTCCCCGGAGGACACCCCAGGCATCGCGTCGAGCCCGTCTCGTTCGCGAACGTGCCCATCGCGCACGGGACGCACTGCGTGTTATTTTTCGCCCGTCCGCTCGTGGGGTTATACTGACCCAGGGGGCACGGCTGGCAGTGCGCGTCGCCGCTCGTCGCCCCGACGCCGTCGCCGAACGTCCCGGGCGGGCACGCGTCGCACTCCGTCTGCCCGAACCCCTCCGCGAACGAACCCGAGGGGCACGAGACGCACGCCGTCGCGCCGAGCGCGTTGGAATAATTCCCGGGCGGACACATCGCGCACTCGTCCGCGCTTCGCGCCGCCTCCGCCACCCCGTACGTCCCCACCGGGCACGGCGAGCACTCGGCGTTCCCCGAACCTTCCGCGAACGCGCCCAGGGGGCATCGCGCGCACGTCGAGCTCCGCGGGTCGGGCGCGACGTGGCCCGGCGCGCACTCGGCGCACCGCGTCGCGCCCTCGGAGGCGCTGAAGGTGCCGCTCGGACACGCGAGGCAGTCGAGCGCGTTCCGGGAGCGATTCACGTTCTGGAACGTCGCCGCCGGGCACAAATCGCACGCGCTCTGGCCGGCCGCCTCCTGGTACGATCCGGGCGCGCACGGCTCGCACCGCGCCGCCCCCGCGCTCGCGCCGAACGTCCCCGGGGAACACGCGACGCACTGGCTCCTGCTCGTCGCGCCGCCGAACCCGAGGAACTCGCCCTGAGGGCACGTCGCGCACGTCGCGCTCCCGGGCGATTCGGCGTACGTCCCGGGGGCGCAGGGCTCGCACCTGCTCGCGCCCTTCCCCGACGCGAACCGCCCGCGCGGGCACGGCGCGCACTCCGCCTGCGAAACGTCGGAGGCGTAATACCCGGGCTCGCACGCCTCGCACGCGCCCGTGATGTTGTCCAGCCGGCTCCCGGGGCGGCACGCGCGGCGCGTGACGAGCGTGAACCCCGCCCCCGCGGCGACGTGGTCCGCCTGCGCGACGCCGACGACGAGCCTGGGCGTCGAGACCCGCTCGACGACGCCCGCCGACGCGCCCGACTGACCGGGCATGAACCCCCACCCGAAATCGCGCCGAGCCGCCTCAACCGCCCTTTCCGCCTCCGCCTCCGCCTCCGCGGGACTCGCGCCCAGGGACTCGGCTTTTTCCGTCGCGTACGCGCGGACGAGCACGTCGGGCATGAACGCGGGCGCGACGCCCGCGACGAGCGCGCCGAACGCCGCCTTCGCGCGGTTCGCCGACGCCGCGTCGGAGGAGGCGTCCGCCTCGCCGCGGAGGCGTTCGAAAATCAAATCGAACGCGCCCTCGGGATCGTCCTCCGTGTCCATGCCGAGCATCCTCCGGCGTCCTCCTCCTTCACTACCTCCCGTCGTCCCCCCGCTCGTCTCCGTCCCGGGCGGCGGCGGCGCGGGCGGCGGCGCGGGCGGGCTCGGCGGCGCGGGCGGCTGCGTCCACCCCCTCAGCCCCGCCACGGGGGGCGACCTTGTCGGGTCGAGCGGCGGGGGCGGGTCCAGCCCGAGCTCGCCGTGTTCGTTCGACCCCCACGCGTACACCTCCCCCATGTCGTCCACCGCGACCGTGTGCCTCTCCCCCGCGGCGGCGACAGTCACGTTGACGTGCCGGAGCGCCTCCACCATCTTCGGCGCGAACCGCGTCTTGAGGTCGCCGTGCCCGAGCTGTCCGTACAAGCCGCTCCCCCACGTGTACACGCGCCCGTCCCGGCTCACCGCCACGCAGTGCGTCCTGGACGCGCTGACGTGGACGACGTCGACGCCCTCCAGCGCCGCGATCGGCGTCGGAACGGGGACGCGGTACGCGTCCGCGCCCGCCGGGTGGAACCCCGCGCCGTGCCCGAGCTGGCCGACGTCGCCCCACCCGAAGGAGTACGCCACGCCGCCCCTCGGGTTCGCCGCCGCGCGTCGAGACCACACGGCCGAGGGGGGACGGTCCTTGTTCGCGTCCGCGCGCCACTCGTCCGTCGCCGTCCACTGCGCCTCCGCGGGCTCCGTCTGGGGCGAGTGCGCCGGGCTCGCCTCGGGGACGCCGGAGACGGCGAGGGTGAAATGCGCCGCGGCGGCGACGCGCGAAAACGTCACCGGCTCGAGGTCGTAGTCGAAGACGCGCCCGCCGGAATACGAATCGACGCCGCGCGAGTCGGGGCGCCACCGGAGCGCGAGCTCCAGCGGCGCGGGGGTCTCCAGGGTCCCCACCTCGGGCGCGCCGTACGCCTCGCACCCCGTGCCGTTGTTCTTCACGAACCCGCCGTGCGCGAACGCGACCCCCGTCTCGCTCGCGTTCGGCGCCGGGCGGCTCGCGCCCGTCGGGTGGTGACTTCGCTCCGCGCACGCCAACCGACCCAGCTGCCCGTTCGCGTTCGACCCCCACGCCCACATCCGCCCCGTCTCGTCCAGCGCGACCGTGTGCGCCGCGCCGACCGCGACGTCGACGACGCGAACGTCCGAGACGCCGCCCGCGACGACCCGCGTGGGCGTCGCCGAGTCCGCGCGCGCCGTCGCCGACAGCGGGTCGGAGAATCGCGCGCCGCCGTTCTTCCTCTCGGCGGCGAACGCGCCGGGGCCGCGGAGCGCCGACGCGCGTCGAGGCCTCCCGAGCTGCCCGTGCGCGTTCGACCCCCAGCAGTACACCGCGCCGTCCTCGGTGACCGCGGCGGCGTGGCCGCCGAACGCGGCGACCCGGACGGCGGGCGCGGGCACCCCGACCACCTCCGTCGGCGACGTCCGCGGGCGCGCGTCGCCGAGGCCGAGGCGCCCGCTCGAGCCGTCGCCCCACGCGTAAACCTTCCCGTGCGTCGCGCCGGGGGTCAGGACGACCGATGATCCGTCGGTCGCGACCGAGAGGTCCATCGCGCGGCTTATGCCCAGGGCGCTGGCTTCGCCCGCGGCGACCTCGGCGAGCTCGAGGAGGAACGCGGCGGGGTCGTCCCTCGCGACGGGCTCGCGGAGGGGCGCCGCGCTGCCGACGCCGAGCTGCCCCGCGTCGTTCCGCCCGTGCGCGTACGCGAAGCGGCCCATCGCGTCCTTGACCTTGGGGACCTTCGCGTTATCGATCGCGACGGACGCGTCGAGGTCGGCGGCGTCGACGCCCGCGGGGCCGTTCGCCCACCAATCCGCGAACCGCTCGGCGGGCTGCCGCCGCAGATGGATGGGGCGAAACGCCCACGTCGGCTCGCGAAGAAACCGCGAGAGGGACGGGTCGAACGAGTCGTGCGAGGACAGGAGGGTTCGCCCGGAGCGACCGCGAGGAGCGTCGGAGGCGCCCGTTCGAGCCGTGGCGCCGGGGCTGCCACCGCGAGCGCCGGAGCCACCTTGACCGCCTTCGCGTCGGGCGTCGTTCGAAGACGACTCGCGGCGCACATCTTCGGGTGGCGTCGCGGCGGTCCGGGACCCCGCGCGCGCGCCCGCGTCGCAGCGCGCGTCCGCGCACCTCGCCTCGCACGACGCCGCGCCGCACTTGCCCGTGCGATCGTCCGCCTCGCACGCCGCCCGCTCGACGTCCGCGGCGGGGCCCTCGGGGAGGCGCGCGAGCGTCCACGCCTCGCAGCTCCGCGCGCAGATCGCCGCGCAGTCCGAGGCGCACCGCGCCGCGCACGGCGGCGGGGAGGGTTCCGGACCCGCGCCGACGGCCCCGACGCCCGCCCGAGACGTCTCCGCGGGCGCCGAAGCGAGCGTCGTCGCCGCCGCGAGGACCAGCCACGCGGCGAACGCCGACGCGCGAACGCGCATCGCGCCGTTGTTGACGCCGGCGACGACCGCTTTGAACGCCGTCGGAGGCGATTTGCAGCTCTCGTCCGAGACGAGCGTTCGCGCGCGGGACGCGCGAAAAAAAGCGGAGGCGCGCTTCGCGCCACGAAAATCTTATCTGGGTCCCGGCGGTTCTTGGCCAGGAACGGCGTCCACTCGGCAACCCGCGACGCATCCGCGACCCGTCGCGGGACAGACCACCTCGCGCGCGCGTCCGCCCTCGACGCCGCCGAAGCTCACCCTCTCACGCCTCGTCGTTCGCATCGATGTCCTTCGCCGTCGCCGCGTCTTCCGCCGCCGCCGTTCGCGTCTCCGCGAAGCACTCCTCGAGCGTTCGCGGCGCGCGCGTGTCCTCGCGCGCTCGCGCCACCGCCCGCCCGCGCGTCGCCGCGCGCGCCGCCTCCGCGGCGATGGCGACCAAGCTCGAGGACGACGACAAGAAGCCCCTCGTGGACTCCGTCGAGACGTTCATCTTCGACTGCGACGGAGTGATCTGGAAGGGCGACTCCCTCATCGAGGGCGTCCCCGAGACGATCGCGATGCTCCGCGCGATGGGCAAGCGCCTCATCTTCGTCACGAACAACTCCACGAAATCGCGCGCCGGCTACCTGAAGAAGTTCCTCGGCCTCGGCCTCGAGATCACCGCGGAGGAGGTCTTCTCCTCCTCCTTCGCCGCGGCGGCGTACCTCGAGTCCATCGACTTCCCCAAGGACAAGAAGGCGTACGTCATCGGCGAGACGGGCATCCTCGAGGAGCTCGACGGCGTCGGGGTGTCGCACCTCGGCGGCGAGGCGGATGCCGACAAGACGGTCACCCTCGCGCCCGGGCAGCTCATGGAGCACGACCCGGACGTCGGTGCCGTCATCGTCGGCTTCGACCGCAACGTCAACTACTACAAGATCCAGTACGCCACGCTGTGCGTCCGCGAAAACCCGGGGTGCCTGTTCATCGCCACCAACACGGACGCGGTGACGCACCTCACCGACGCGCAGGAGTGGGCGGGGAACGGCTCGATGGTCGGCGCCATCAAGGGGAGCACGCAGCGGGAACCGATCGTCGTGGGGAAGCCCGCGCCGTTCATGCTCGACTACATCGCGAACAAGTTCGAGATCCGAAAGGACCAGATCTGCATGGTCGGCGACCGCCTGGACACGGACATCCTGTTCGGGAAGGACGGGGGGCTGCGCACGCTGCTCGTGCTCTCGGGCGTCACCACCGAGGAGCGACTGATGAGCCCGGAGAACGAGATCCAGCCGGACTACTACACCAGCAAGCTCGGCGATCTCCTCACCATCAACCAAGTCAAGGCGTGAAACACACACGAAACGTGACCCGACGGAAACGGTCCCGGGGGGGGGGGAGAGTGTAAACGTTTTTCGGAGGGCCGCGGCCTACCTCTCTAGATCGTATAAAAATAAAACATCACCGTGATAAAATTCGACAGACGCCGCTCGTCACCTCCGGTCGCGTCGGCGGCGACCGCGCCCGTCGCGGTCGCGGCTCCGGTCGCGGTCGCGGCTCCGGTCGCGGTCGCGGCTCCGATCGCGATCGCGGCTCCGGTCCCGACCCTGGTCCCTACTCCGCCCCCTCCGCGGCGGCGGCGACCGGCTCGGTGACCTCGCGCGTTTCCGCCGCCCCGCCGCGTCCTCCCCGGATCCCGCCGGCGACCGAGACGCGCGCCTTCCCCGCCCGTCCCCGTTCCTCTCCCCATCCCCGTCCCCGGCGTCCCCGGGGATGAATCGCATCCCCGGCGGTGGTGGCGACGACCTCGCGATCCGTTTTTCCCCGGGATCCTCAGGATGAATCCCCGCGTCGCCTCCCCGCGCCCGACTTCCCCTCCCCCCGGGCGGTAAATACTCGTACAGCGCGAGGATGCTCTCGCACATCGCCGCCATCTGCTCGTCGTCCACGTCGAACAGCGCGTACCACGGCTGCGACGCGTGCCCCCCTCGCCCGTCGGGCACGGTCACGTCTTCGGGCAACGCCACGTGGCTCGTTCTCGCGGCGAGGTGCACGCACGCGGCGGCGATCTTATCCGCTCGGAACCGCACGCAGAGGTTCGTCCGCAGCGAATCGTTCGCGAAGCTCCACGCCTTCTGCATGAGCGCCTCGCTCTGCTCGAACATGCGCACGACGTTCAGCACGAACTTGTGCGGGTGCTCCACGTGGACGCAGAAACCGAACTCGCGCAGGGCGTGGCGCTCGATTCGGATGACGTCGGCGCGGAACTCGTCGTGTTCGCGACTGTGCGTGTCGGGAATCGGAGGCACGACGGGAGGCGCGTCCGAGTAAGTCTCGCCTTCTCCTCGCGCCGCTTTTTCGTCCTTCCCCGAAAACTTCTCCTTCTCCTTCTCCTCCTCCGCGCGCGCAGTCCTCGAGAGAGTCTCCTCCGCCGCGGCCTTCTCGCGCTGGGCCATGCGTAGGAACACGTTGACGACATCTCGGAGCTTGCGGCTGTTCTCCTCGAGCTTGCACGCCAAGAACACGCACGTCGCGGCGACGCGATCGAGCGGGAACTGGCGCGTCGAGCGCTTACAGAAGAATCGGTGAAGCAGCGTCTGGCCCGTGCACGCCACCGCCTGGGAGGCCTTGAGTAAGATCGCCGCCTCCTGCACCCGCTCGCACGCGGCGACGCGGAGCTTGAACTCGGTCGCCTCGTCGACGCCGTCGCGGCGGGAGGGGCTGTCCGCGAGCTGCGCGTCCGTGACGTAGAAGGTGTCGTGGTTCGCCTCCATGTTGGCGTCCGAGCGCCGCCGCCGGCGACGAGATCCGAGCGCCGCGGGCGCCTTCAGAGCCGCCGCCGCGGGTGCGCGCGCCGGTCGCGCGGCCCGCGCCCGGGCGCGCGTGCGAGCGAGGCGATGCGTGAGCGGGTCGCACGATGGACGGCGTGGCCGGGTCTGGCGCGAGGGGCCTCGGTCGGCGGGGCGCGTCGCCAACGGATCGGTGTAATTTGACGTGCAGCGGAGCTGTGGAGAAATCGCCTGACGCGTGCCGTTCGCGCCGACGACGAGGACGATCACAGATTTCTTCTCCGCCCCTGTGGGCACGATGACGAGGCGGAAGGGTGCCCTCGTGGCGATCGCACTTCGACTCGCACCGCCGGCTTCAAACCCCGCGTCGGTCGTCATGCAGGCCCTCGGCGCCCGCACCGCCATCGCGGCCACGCCCGCCAAGTTCACCGCCCGCCCCGCCCGCAAGGTGCGCCCTTCTCCGCGCGCGCCGTCCCGGTCCTCGTAAAACCCCGCGTCCGCCAACCCCGTCCTGCCAGCGCGGATCGTCCGTCGTCCGGAGAAATGACGCCTTATCCCGCCCCTCCTCACCCCCGCGCGTCGCGAAGGTCGCCGCCCGCGCCGCCGTCGCGCCCACCGTGGCCGGAATCCCGATTCACATCGAGTACTGCGAGAAGTGAAACTACCTCCCCCGCGTCAAGATGTTCATCATGAAGGCTGACGCGGCGCACCCCGGGAAGTTCGATTTCACGTACAACGTCGAGCAGGTCCTGAAGGACACCGTGCCCGAGGGCAAGGGCTGGTACATCGAGAACCAGGCGGAGAAGCCCATCGAGGGCGGCGAGTCCGCGCTCTGGCGCAAGGGCGCGTTCGAGGTGCTCCGGCTCGACACCAACGAGCTCCTCTACAGCAAGATGGCCACGGGCGAGCACCTCGTCGACGGCAAGGGCGGGCCCGAGGGCAAGCTCGGGTCCTTCGTCGACACCGTCCTCGCGCAGGCGTAAAAATAACGTTTCTTTCGAGACGCTCGCGAGAGTCGTGAGAAGTGAGAAGCGACCGAGCATTCTTTTGCTCGCTCGGCGGCGGCCGTCTCCGGCCGCCTCGGAGATCCGCTCACCCCCCGCGCGGACGTTTTGTACGGACGGACGCGCGTCTCAGCGACGGACGAATGCGAGTGAACGAGGGCGCGGCAAAGGATCGAAAGCCTCGGTCCGCGCGCCCTCGCGATGGCGTTCGTCCCGCGGCGGGTGAGAGCTCAGCTCGTTTTTTCGAGACGGGTCGGAACGCTCCAGAGGCGGGAAGGCGACGGGGCCGCGCCGATTGTGAATGGACCGCGTCTCATCGACGGACCGCGTCGATTTGATCCGAGGGAGGAAGAGAGGGAAGGATCGAACCGGCGTGACGTGCGTTCGAGACGCGTGATTACTCAAAACGTCCCCCGGGCTCCTTCGTCCCCGAAGCCACCCTTCCCACATTCCAAAAATCGCCGTTTCAAGATGTTTTTGGTTTTCTCGTCCGTCGCTCCCCGACGGAATCGATCCTCACTCCCCGGTCTGGAACCCCGCGCTCTGATCGACGCGTTCGCGACACGCCTCGTCGTCCAACGCGCCTCTCGCCGCGCCTATGTCCGTCATGATGCGCCCCACGAGCGCGGCGAGTCCGTCGAACCGCATCTCCGGCCTGAGGTATCCGAGCACCACCGCCTCCATCCGCTCGCCGTAAAAGTCGCGCCCGAAATCCCTCAGCGCGTGCACCTCGACGGTGACCCCCTCGCCGTCCGCGAAGGTGGGCCTGTTGCCGACGTTCACGACGCACTTACACCACGCCGCGTGCTTCGGGTCGTCGGGGAGCCGCGCGAAGCCGAAGTACACGCCGCGGCGCATGTTCGCGAGCTCGCTCTCGAGAACCTCCGGGTCCAGATTCGCCGTCGGGACGCCCATCTGCCGGGACCCGCGACCGAACCCCGTCACCACCGGCGCGCGCATCGCCACCGCCTCCTTCAGCGCGAACTGGGGGGGTACCTCGAACGTCCACGCCTCGCCCATCTGCGCGGGGAAATCCGCGACCAACGCGTCGCTCCCGAGACGACGGAGAGGCTCGGAATCGTCCCCCGTCTCGCCGACCATCACCTTCCCCTCCGCGGCCTTACCCGCCGCCTCGAGGGGGAGGTCCAGCGCGAGCGCCGCGACGTCCACTGCGTCGCCGTCGCCGTCCTTCTCCTCGTCGTCGCGGCGTCTCCGGCTGACGACGACCCTCGCGCCGGGTTTGGCGAGGAGCGCCGCCTTCGCCAACGCGTCGCGCGGGTCCGCGAGGGCCTCGAGCGTGTCGTTGAACACGATCGCGTCGAAGGGGCCCTGGTACGGCTTGATCGCGCCGACGTCGCACCGCTCGAACCGCACCCCGGGCTCGTTTCCGAGCGTCCCAGCGGCGTCAAACGCCTCCGCCGCGCGATCGAGCATCGCGCGGGAATGGTCCACGACCAAAACGTGCGTCGCGCCGGCGTCCCTCAGCGCGGCCGCGAGCTTCCCGGTCTCCGCGCCGACGACCAACGCGCGGATGGTCGCGCCGTTCTCGACGTCGGCGGCGGAGGGAAGGAGGGAGCCGGCGAGCGCCAACGCGCTGAGCGCCTCCGCGCGCGCGCCCTCGTCGGGCATCGTGCACTCGCAACAACCGGCGACCAGCTCGTCGCGCGCGCGGGCGAGCTCGGCGTCGTGGAGCGCCTTCTCCGCCGGCGTCGTGGCCGAGAGGACGAGCGACCGGCGAGGGCGGAGAGGCGACGAGCGGAGAGGCGATCGAAGCGACGAGCGGCGGGTCCGAGAGGGGGCGAAGGCGACCGAGGAGGACGAGCGCGATCCCCGAGACGTGGACGGCGGTGTCGCGGCGACGCGAGACGCCGAGGCGGACGCGGCGGCCATGGCGGAGATCGAAGAGCGGAGGGAGGGGGGCGAAGGGAGTCGAGGCGCCTCGCCGGTTCGACCGGCGTCGCTGGAGCGCGAGGGGGGGAGTGGCCCGCGCGGGGGGTTCGACGCCTGACCCAACTACCGCCGATATCGGGCCTCGGAGCGACCGATGACAGACGACGACTACGACGACGACGAGTTGACGCTCGCTGAAAATTTTCGCAACGTGCAGGTGACGTCGTCGACGCCGAGACCACCCTCCTCGAGCACACACCCCGCGCGCGCGACGGCGGCGATGACTCGTCTCCGGTCGCTCGGGCGCGCGATCGCGCAGGCCGCTTCCGCGCGCGCGCCCGCGTCGCGCCTTCTCCCGCGGACCGGCGCCGCGCCGTGGCCGACGCCGGGGATCGTCGCGTCGTCCGCCACGACGCGAGTCGGCGCGGAGACGGCGCTCGCGAGCGCCCGCGGGTTCGCCGCCGGGGAGACGCGGCGCCCCGGTCCCGGGCCGGACGGGTTCGACCCGGACGACCTCCTCGCGCCGTTGCGCGAGAAGGTGGAGGCGCAGATGGCCGGGCTCACCGAGCGCACGCCGCAGCAGGTGGCGCTCGAGAAGGAGCTCGGGGCGGAGGCGGACGAGCTCGACGAGCGCGGGGCGAACGCGGAGACCGGGGAGTGGAACGGGCCGCGCGGACCGGAACCCACGCGGTTCGGGGACTGGGAGCGCGGCGGGAGGTGCTCGGACTTCTGACGAGCCCTCACGGGGGGAGTCGGTCCCGGAGGGGGCGAAGCGATGAGGGCGAGGCCCCGCGCGGGTTGAGTTAGGCACGCGAGCGAACGCACGTAAATCTGCTGCTGGAAAACCGTCTGGTCGTGCGAGAGACCGAAATCCTAGACTCGCCCGAATCCGCCGTCGCCGCCGCGAACGTCGTCGCCGGAGCGCAGCTCGCGTCGCGCTCGCGACCGCGCGCGCACTCGGCCACGTCGCGCCCGCGCCACCGCCGCCGCGCGCGCGACATGCCGCTCGAGAACGATGCGCCCGCCGCGCCGGAGGGCGCCTCCGTCTCTTCGCTTCCCCCGAACATGGCCGAGATTCGTGCCCGACTGGAGGCGCGTCAAGCGAAGAACCGCGAGCGCGCGGAGGCGGCGCGTCTGGAGGCGGCGAAGCGCGCGGAGGCGGCGGAGCGCCTTCCTGCGACAGAGGAGCGACCCGCGCCGGCGTCGAGGCCTTCCGCGCCGACGTCCTCGGCGGCCGCGGCGAAGACGCGAGCCGACCCGCCGCACCCCCGAAAACCGCCGGCGCCGGCTCGCCCCGCGGGCCCGAGCGTCGCGGACGCGAACGCCAGGTTCCTCGCCGCGGCGGCGGAGCGCGCGGCCGCGCTCAAGGCGGCGGCGGCCGCGGGCGAGGCGCCGCCCCCGTCCGCGCCCCCCGCGCCTTCCCGCCCGGGGAAGCCCGCGCCGGCGGTGAGGTCCTTCGCGGAGGTGATGGAATCGAAATCGAAGCGCGGCGAGGACGTCGACGAAGACCCCGCCCCCTCCCACCTCACGACGAAGACGATGCGCGTCAAGACGGAGGACGCCGACGAGCTCGAGATCTCGTACAAGGTGCACGTGCCCAAGGAGCGCCTGGCGCAGCTGGAGGAGCGCAAGAGGCGACGCGAGGCGGAGGCGGCGAAGAAGCGCGAGGAAGCGAGCGAACGAGCGTCCCCTCTCGCGGAGGCGCAGGCGGGCGAGGAGAAGGCGGAGGCGGCCGTGGAGAAGGAGGCGGACCTGGGGAAGGATGCGGAGAAGAGTGTTCGTGAGCCGAGTAGTAAGCGAACGCGCGGGAAGGCGAAGGGCTCGGCGTCGGGCGACGACGAAAAGGCGGAAAATAAGGCGGAGACGCCGCCGAAACGCGCGAGGCGATCGGCGCGGGGATGACGCGTCGGAGGGCGCGGCGGCGGGTTTTTTTTTTCTCCATCGCGCGACTCCCGTGACGCCGTCGCGACGACTCCGCCCGTCTCTGATGAGGTCATCTAGCATATCCTATCCTATCCCCACTATGTCATATGGTCACGCGCGGAGCACTCCCGAAGACGTCACCCGAAGAACTCGCCCCTGCGCCGCACCGGGCGCGTCGTTCTCGTCCAGTCCGAGTCGATCTCGCGCTCCACCTTCTCCATGTACGCGCCGAGGGCGCCGAACGTTTTCGTTTCGGGAGGCACGGCGCGTTCGTCGCGCGCCGTCGAGAGGTCGAACCACTCATCCGAAAATTGGGTCGCGCGTTTCGGTCGGGACGCGGCGCGGCGCTCGGGACGCGGCGCCTCCTCCGTCGCGCGTCGCGCTTTCTCGGGGACGGACCCTCGGCGCGTTTCGCTTCGCCTCCTCGCCGTCTCCGCGAGGCTCCGCTCTTTTTCGTACCCCCCGTCGCGTCCCGCGTCGGGGGCGCGCATGAGCGCCGCCGCGATGGTCTCCACCTCCTCCCGCCGCCGCGCCTCCACCTTGCGCGTGAAGAGCACCGACTCGGGCGGTTTCGGGGGACCGAGCGGCGGTTTGATTTTCTTCTCAGCCTTCGAAGGACTCCAGGCCCAGGCCCGGCGCGTCTCGTCGCCGCGCCGCGCCCCCTCCTCCCCCGCCGCCGCCGCCGTCGTTTTCTTCCGCCTGAAGCCCAGGTACACGAGCGCGTGGTGCACGAACCCTCGCTTCTTGCGCGATTTCGGCGCCTGGGGCACGAATCGGTACGCGGACACGTACTCGGACTGGTCCGTGCTCGGCTCGCTCGGTTTCGGCTCGCCCTCGCCCTCCGAGTCGCTCCCGGGGGGCGTCGGGAGCGGGTTCCGCCCGAGGAGTTCGCGCACGGCGAGGAGCGACGCTCTTCGCGCCGCGTCTTGACGTTCCAAGACGCCGTCCGCGTCGAGCGAGCGCGAGTTATCCTCCCACAACAAGCGCGCCGCGAGGTCCACCTCGGCGCGCCTCGCCGCCTCCGACCGAAGGCTCTTCCTCTTCGAAGGGAGGAGAAGGTCTCCGCCCGACGGGTGTTCGTCGGGTTTCCGTTTCTCCTCGGCGCGCTTCGGCGTCGTCGTCGCCTCCTTCTCCTCGTCGTACCCGTACCCGAACTCGATCGCGGAAGAGACGTCGTCGAAATCGACGGCGTCCCTCGCGACGAAAGCGACGTCCACGACGCCGGCGGCGCCGCGGCGCGCGACGTCTTCGTGCGCCACAACCTCGATCTCGCCCGGCGCCGCGGGGCGACCGCGCGCGGGATCGGGCGCGCGGTGCCTCCGCGTCGCCGCCCTCTTTTCTGCCGGGTCCTCCTCCTCCGCGAGCGGCGACGCGATTCGGTCCCCCGCCGCCTCGTCGGGCCACACCCACACGGCGTACTGCGAGGGGACGCCGCCGTGTTCGAGGAGCTCGCGCGTGCGGCGGACGCCCTCGGCCCACCGCACCTTCTCCTCCTTTCGCTCGCGAGCGTCGGCCGCGTCGCCATCCGCCTCGGCGAGCGCCGCGCGCCGCGCGACGAGGTCCATCGCCGTCGCCGGGCGGAAGATGGACCGCGCGCCCGCCTCGGTGAGCAAACTCGCGAGCTTCATGCGAAGCGAGATGACGCGCTGCCACTCGCCCTGGTCGAACACCTCCAGGAGAAGCGCGCGCTCGTCCCACAGGTGTAACACGCGCCCGCGAACGAGCCCGTCGGAACGAGGATTTTCCTTCTCCGACGCGCCCGCGGGGGGCGGCGCGACCCTCAGGTTCATCGCGGTCGGGTCCGCGCCGGCGACGATCATGCGCCGCACCGTCGCGAGCGCGGCGTCCACGCCCCGGTCGGGGTTATCCGAACGCAGCGCCGCCGCCGTCGCCCACATCAGCGGGAAACTCCGGAGCATCGGCTCGGCGAAATCCGGCGCCGGAAATCCGCCGACGCGCGCGTGCGCCCCCGGGAGGTTCACGCTCGCGCCGAGGTCGAGGCAGGCCGTCGCGAACGCGGAGGCGACGCGCATCTGCTCCGCCGACTTCGCGCACGCCGCGCCGTGGAGCGCCACGAACAGAGGCGCGTACTCGCACGGCGCCATCGACGCCGCGCCGAGCTGCGCGAGGAGCGGATTCCGCGCCGCCGCGTCGACGCGCTTCGTCTTGGACAAGAGGAAACTCGCGGTTCGGCGAACCGCCAGAGCGCGCGAGACCCGACGGGCTTCCTCGAGGCGCCGGGCCTCCGCGTCGCGCACGCGCGCGAGCTCCGCCGCTCGCGTCTCCATCTCCTCGGCCGACGCGCCGCCGACGAGCGCGGCGAGAAGGTCGCCCAGGATCCCGTCGTCGGTTCCGGCGTCGCGCCGCCGCGGACGCGAGGGAGCGGGAGGCGTCTTCTCGCCAATCTCGCTCGCGGGACCGATCGCGTCAATCTCAGCGTGAAGCGCCGCCTCGCGCGCGGTCAGACGCTCCTCCGGCGGGCCCGCGACCCCGGGCCGAAGCACCGTCGAAGGTTTCGAGAGAGGGCGTCCGCTCCCGCGCTCCCAGGGCTTCTTGCGGTCCCCTCCGGGAGTCTCGCCGGCGTCCTCCATCGCGGGGAAAGAAGCCGTCGCGCGCGACACGACGACGGGCACGTCCCTCTCCTTCTTCGTCGCGGGGTCGAGCGTCTCCTCGGGCGAGCGCTCCGCGACGAGGCCCGCCGGCGTGCGTTCACCGACGCCGCGCCACAAGCCGACGATGCGCGACGCGTTCGCGTTCGCCCTCGACTCGGCGCGCGTCTTCTTATCGAACCGGCTCGAGCCCAGCGCGTTCCGCGCGGCGCCGCGCCACCGCGAGCGCTCGCTCGAGGGGGGGAGCTTAGCCACCGGAGGGAGCGCCGCGTTCGCCGCGCGCGCCGCCGCGAGCGCCGCCGCCGTGCGCATATCCCGCGCCGCCGCGTGCTCGGACCGCCCCTCGAGGGAATCGCCCTCGGAATCGCCCTCGTCCCTCTTCGCGGCGTTCTTCGCGACGGGTTCGTTCGCGATCCAGCCCGACGCGCGGCGCGCCGTCTCCGGGGGATGGCGGTACTCCGGGTTCGCGAACGCGCGCTCGACGTTGTTCAGGACGCGACCGTTCAGGGAGCGACCTCTGCTCGCGACCGTTCGCGTCTCCTTTCGCCCCGTCGCGCCGGTTTCCCTCTCGCGAGGTCGTTCACGCTTCGTCTCGCCGACCTCGTCGTCTTTGTCGGCGTCTTTGTCTGCTTTTCCCGCGACGCGCTCGACGTCTCGCCTTCGCTCGCGGCGCTCCGCCTCCGCGACTTGGTCGTCGAGCTCGTTCCACTCGATCGCGCCTCTCATCACCTCCGAGGGCGAGACGCTCTTGTCGGTCGGCGCCGGCGGGGCGGCGGCTTCGATCGCCGCCGCCACCGCCATCGCCACCATCGACCCCTCGCTCCACGAGTGGTGGTTCAGGCCTTGCGTCGCGTCCACGTCGAAATCGAGCTTCGCCGCGACGAGCTCCACCGCGCGCCGCGCCTCGTCGTGGCCGTTCCCGCACACCGCCTCGAGCGCCCAGAACAGCGGCGTGTACTCGCACTTCCCGACCCGCGGGCGCGACGCGGGGAACATCGCCGCCGCCGCCCCGCGCACCGTCGCCGCCAAACTCTCCTCCCGGGCGCTCTCCGCCGGCTCGAACGAGTCCTCCTCCTCCTCCTCCTCCGCCGCTCCGTCGTCGCTCCGCGTCTTGTACGGGTGCCTTCGCCGCGTCCGGTTGACGAGCCGCTCGATCTGGGTCCGGGTCAGCTCGTATCCGTGCGTCTTCGCGAGCTTCTCCGCGAGCTGGTCGAGCTGCTGCTCGGTCAGGCGCAGGCGCGGCCCGTCGCCGAACCCGGCGGCGTCGCTCGACTCGGACGCCGCCCGCCTCTCCGCGGCGCTCGCGACGAGCGACTGCGTCTCCGACGCGACGAGCGCCTCGAGCGCGTCCACGTGCTCCCCCGGGACCGCCCGCGGGTCCGTCTCGCGCACCGCGTACGCCGCGTGCGGCTGGTCGACGTACACCTCCGGGTGCGCCTTCCTCACGTCCGCGCCCGCGTCGAGGAGCTCCTCGACGAGGCCCAGGACGCCCGGGCGGTGGATTCGCCCCTCGCGAAGGATGTGCAGGAGCTCAATCAGGGGCGTGCACTCGGACCCCTCGGGGAACCGCGCCGCCTCGTCCACGTCCGCGCCCGCGTCCAGCAGGCGGTGGAACAGGTCGACGCTCCCCGGGCGGTCGCGGTGGATCGCGAGCGTCGCCTGGTACAGCGGCGGCGCGACGATCGGGAACGGCCCGACGCCGAAACACTTCCCGCGCCGCACGTCGCACCGCGACGAGTACAGCAAAACCCGCGCCGCCTCGATCGGCTCGGGCTCGACGCCGTCCACGAACAGACCGAGGGCGATGCCGAGCGGGTACGCGACGTCCGTGCACAAGTCCGTGACGCGCGGCCGTCGCACGCGCATCGGCGCGTTGACGTCCGCGCCGGCGTCGACGAGAGCGACGATCAGTTTGTACGCGTCCGCCCGGGCGCGCGCTTCGCGGTCGGGGTCGTCGCGCGTCGCGTTCGAGGATAAGAACGTCGACGCGGACCGAAGCGCGGACTCCGCGGCCAGACGCGTCGCGCGGTGCGCCTCCGCGATGGCCCTGGACGCCTCGTTCGCCGCGTGAACCGCCGCGGAGGCCCACCCCGTCGCGACGGCGTCCTTCTCCGCGTGCGCCGTCTTTTGTTTCGACTCGGCGTCGCCGTCGGCGCTCGCAAACGCCCCCGTCTCCATCGCCGCCGCGTGCGCGGCTTGTTCGAGGACGCCCGCGTACTGCTTGAACCGCCGCGCCGAGTCCGGCGCGGATAAGACGCTCGGGACGCGGCTCCCCGCGACGGAGGCGTTCCCGGAGGCGCCGCCCGTCTTATCCCTGGGCCACCAGGTCGGGTCCTCTTTCGGTTTCTGGGCGTTTCTCCGCCCCTCCAGAGCGGCGACGCACATCGCCAGCGCGGGCGTCCCGGGCTCGCAGTGCGCCGGCCTGCTCCCGCACGCGTCCGCGCTCGCGCCCATCGCGAGGAGGCGCTCGGCGATCGCCACCGCGCGCCACCCCGCGCCCTCCGCCGCGGCGACGGCGGCGAGAAACAGAGGAGCGCCGGCGAACGGCGTCGACGCGAACGCGTCCGTCGTCGAGCTCCGGTGATCCGCCGCCGCGCCGCCCGTGCCCGTCTTCCCGGGCGCCAACCGACGCGACCGAAGCTCATCCGGGCTCACCTTGTGCGTGAACCGCGCGACCGCGTCGAGGGGAGACGGTTTAGGCGGCGGTGGTTTGGACTCCCGTTTGGACTCCCTCGACTCCTTCGACTCCTTCGAAGCGGCCGCCTCCGCCTCGCGTCGTCGCGCCTCCTCGCGTCGTCTCTCCTCCTCGATTTCCCTCTCGATCGCGTCGAGCGTCATCGCCGCGAGCCGCGCCGCGGCGTCGAGTGTACGCGCGCGCTCGGCGTCGCGGATCGCGGCGCGCGCGCGCGGATCACGGCGGACGCGCTCCCACTCCGCGTCGCCGTCGGAATCCGACGCGACGAGCGCCGCCGCGTCCGCCTCCGCGTCGTCGCGCGCGAACCACACCTCGTCGCACGCCGCCTTCTCGAGCGCGACGAGGGCGAGGTGCACGGGCGCGATGTTCGAGCCGCAGAAGCGCTCCGTCCCCGGCCGGGTTCCCGACGCGTTAGGGTCCGCGCCGGCGGCCAACAGGCGCGAGCACAAGCCCAGGCACTGCTCCGCGGCGACGGCGGTGGGCGCCCGGACCGCCGCGAGCGCGGCGAGGAAAAGCGGCGACCCTTCCGTGCCCACCTTCCCCCCGTACGGGATGACGCGGCGGTAGGGCTCCGCGATCGCCTCCACGCGGGGGTCGCGAACCGGTCCGACGCGCGCGGTGGCGTTGACCTCGCACCCGGGCGCCGCGAGCACCGCCGACGCGAACCGACACAGGTCCGCGAGCGTCGCGTCGACTCGAGTCCCGCGGTACAGCTCGGGGTACAGCGCCGGGTACGCGTCTTCCCGGACCGCCGCGTCCGTCTCTTCCCGCCGATTCGGATCCTGATCCCGATCCCCATCCTGAGCCGAGCCCTCCCGAACGGTCTCTCGTCGTTTCTCGACCTCGTCCTCCACCCCGCCGGCTTGCTGTTGATCGTCGAACACGTCGTCGCCCGTCGTCTCCTCCCGCGCGCGTCGCTCCGCCTCCTCGAGTGCTTCGCGCTCCTCTTCTCTTCTCACCCGCGCCGCCTCACCCTCGGGCGGGTCCGACTTCCCCTCCAACCCGCTCGCGAGCAAGCACAACACCGCGAGCTTCTTGCCGTGGTTCGGGCGGCTCCCCGTCCCGTTCGGGTCCGCGCCTCGTCCCAGGAGGGTCTTGGCGAGCGCCAGGGCGTCGTCGCCGGCGCCCTCGAGCGCGGCGCACGCGAGCAGGAACAGCGGCGGGCCCTTCGCGCCGTCGGCGGCGATCAACGCGTCGTTCATCGGGTCGCGTCGATCGGGGGGCGTCGGGGGCGGGCCAAGGTCCGCGATCGGGTCCGCGGGTTTTGGGGGCGGGTCGCGGCTCGGGTCGAACGCCGAGCCCGAGGGCGCCGGGGGGGGATCGGGTTTTTGGTCCGAGAGATCCTCGGAGGGGTCGAGACCGACGAGCCTGAGCGCCTCGCGCGCGGCTCGCTTCGTGGCCTCCGCCGCCTCGACCGCGGCCACCTTGGCGCGGTACGCGAGCGACGCGCGCTCGTACGCGTCGAGCTCAGCGAGGTACTCGTCGTGGTCCGAGATGGCGCGGTGCACGACGCGGAGCTTCTCGCGCGCGGCGCGGCAGCGAAGCGCCCGCACCTCCCTCGCCTCCGTCCGCGCCTCGGCGCGCGCGGCGCGGCGCGCGGCCAGGCTCGAGGACGTGTGCGCGGAGGAGGACGCGCGGTCCGTGCTCGTGTCGCTGCCCTCGCTCATGGACTCGGGGTCGTCCGCCCAAGCCGAGGGCGAGGCCATCATCGCCGCCATCGCGCCCGTGCGAAAGCTCCGCATCGCGACCGGCGCGGCTCTCGAGATCCCGCCGGACGTTTCGCTCGCCTCCGGAGCCTCCAAGACGAGCAAGAGACGCGCGAGCAGCGGGGCGCCGCCCTCGACCCGAAAGCGCCAGGTCGCGCCGCGAGCGAACCGGCGTGAACGAACGCGCTCTCGACGATCGACCGAGTGCGCCTCGCGCCCGCTCGCGCGCGTGTGTCGGCGCCCGGACGGCACCCGCGGCGTACGTCGTATCCCGAGATCCCTCCCCTCTTCGCGAAGACGTACAGGCTAAAAGTCCAGCGCGCGAAACGGTTCCGGGTAAAAAAAACGCCGATACCACCGGTAGACCGACCGAGAGTGGGCCCACGAAGTCTCGGTTTGTAATTCGAGGTTAGTATCGGCACGGGGAACACGTGTTCGCCGAACTATCTCCCGGTCAACGCCTTCTGATTGGATTCTTGCACGGCCGAGAATCAGCCCAGGCTGATGACGCGACTTCCGCCGGTCAAGTCGTTTGTTAGTCGGAAAATTCCACCCCGGAGGTCCGTTTGGCGGACGTGCTGAGCTGGACGGAATCTGTCTCTGGAGAAAAAGCACAAGAAACTGACAGAGGGCGTTCGTTTCAACCCGCCCGGTGCGCGCCGCCGTCGCGCATTCCGCACACGCACGCGCCGTTTCCGGTCGTGCACTCCGCGTCCGAAGCTTCACCGAAGGTACGCGCGCGCTTACGCTCGGGCGACGCGACGCCTCGAGTCTCGCCACCTCCCGCTTTCGCTCTCTCCGACACCCGAGCGCGTGTTCGGTAATCGCCGCGCGGAGGTTCCTGTTGAGGCGAGGGTCGCCACGCGCGGTGTTCGACACGTCGCTCGTCGCGATCCGTCGCGCTCGCGCCGCGCAGATCGGCTCGACGTCTTGCCCCGTCGCTCGCGGGATCGTCCGCGCTTTCGCGCCTCGCGATATCTCGTCGTCGCCCGCGCCTCGGGGCGTTTCCGGTCGCGCTCCCCGGCGTAATCCCGCTTTCCGAGCGGCGCCCCAGGGCTGCGGGGATGCGTGCGTTTTTGGCGGCTGGGGCGCGCGCGCGCGCGCGTCGGGGGCGTCGACGCGCCCCGGGGACACGTCGTCGACGACCCGCGACCCCTTCGCGCGTCGAACGCGCGCTCGAACGCGTCGAACCCGCGATTTTTCTCGCGGCGCGCGCCCTTTTGGGGGATCGCGGGCTTGTCCGACTCGGACCCCCGAGGCTGCGCGCCGCGGTCCCGGATCCACGCGATTCGTTCGACTCCCTCCGATCCCCCCCACCCCACGCGCTGACGTGTCTTCGGACCTCTCACCTCCCTCTCGCAGCTCTCGCACGCATCGAATCAGTCGCCCCGGGCGACTGCTCGCACGCTTCTGGGGTCGCCCACGCGAACCCACGGAGGACAGAGGCGGCCGCCTGTCACTCCCCCTGGCGATAATCCCTTTCGTCGCAGCCGCGCTGCATCAATTAAATTCACCGTCTCTCCTCGAAGATGACGCCGACCTGTTCTCTCGCCGCCTCTCACGGCCGCCTCGCGCCGCTCGCGTTCGCGCGCCGCGCGTCCTCGCCGCGCTCCGGGCGCCGCCCCCGCCTCGCGATCGTCGCGAAGGCGTCTCGCTCCCGCGCGTCGCGCGAGTTTGAGCAAGATTCCGTGGCCCCCGTGCGCCACTCGATGCGCGTCACGCGCCTCCGCGATCTCGTTGAGATCTCCCCCGACCTCTGGGACCCGCAGCGCCCCTCCGACGCGGGCGACGGCCTCGCCCAGGCGGAGGCGTTCAAGGAGCTCCTGCTCGCCTCCCAGCACTTCCGCGTGTTCAGCGCTTCGGAGGCGCTCGACGCGGACGGCACCCCCACCGGCCGCCACTCGGTGCGGTTCGTCATGGGCTCGCCGCGGATGGAGGGCCTCGACGACGTCGAGCGCGTCACGAGGGCGGTGTGCGAGATGGACTTCGAGTTCATCTCTCACGTCCCGGAGTACAGCAGCGGCATGATGGTGGCGGAGATGACGTTCCCGCTCCCCGCGCTCGAGACCCCGAACCAAGGCGCGCTCGCGAGCGCTCACCAGGAGCCCCCCGAGGTGCTGCGCGAGGCTCGGCTCGCGGCGCTGGTGCGCGGCATCGAGAAGCAGGTTGTGCACGAGTCGGTGGTGTGCCTGATGGAGAAGGGCAGCGACGACCGCTCGACGTTCCACGGCGACGCGAGGCTGAACAAGTACTTCACCGGGATGTACGCGCGCGCGCCCGACCTTCTCCACCGCGGCACGTGCACGAGCTCCTCGCCGACGGCGGGCGCGCTCGAGGCGTCCAAGGCGATGCTGCAGCGCCTGTGGGAGGGGGAGGAGCGCGCCGACGTCGCGCTGATGGACGAGACGCGCGAGCGGGTGGAGGACCTCTTCTGCGGCGGCAAGGGGCGCATGGTCATCCACCCCTCCGGCACGGACGCGGAGACGATGCCGCTGCTGCAGGCGGTGCTCGAGTCCAGGCACCTCGCCGCGAACGTCGTTCGGCCCGAAGATCGCCCGAGTGAGTACGCGGAGTGCCCCGACCGCGGCAACGTCGTCTCGCTCGTCGCGTGCGCCGGCGAGGTCGGCTCCGGCACGACCGAGGCGGCGATGGGGCGCTTCTTCTCCAAGTCCGTACCTCTCGGCGGGAACCGCGTCGCAATGGGCCAGGAACTCCCGGCGTTACACGACCTCGCGGACATGGACGCGGTCGAGCTCGTCGCGCGCGAAGGAGGCGCCTCCTCGCTCGGCGGTCCCCGCGAGGATTACGACGCGCTCGTCGAGACCGCCGCGCGCGACGCGCTGCGCGCCGACCCGGCGTGCGTCGTCGTCCTGCACACCGTCGCCGGGTCCAAGACCGGTCTCAGGCTTCCCTCCCCGGACGTCTCCGAGCGCCTGTGCGCGGAGTTCGGGCACAGGGTCGTGAGCGTGCTCGACGCGTGTCAGATGCGCCATTCGCCGAGTCTCATCCCGCGCTGGCTCGAGCACTCGGGCCCCGTGTTGATGACGTCGAGCAAATTTTTCGGCGGTCCGAGCTTCGGGTCGGGGGTGTTCTTCCCGCACGCCACCGTCGAGCGCATCAACGCGCACCTCGGCGCCGAGCCCCCCGCGACGCTCGCGCTGATCGCGGAGGCGTGCGCGAGCTACCTCACCCACCACGACATCGGCGACGTCTTCCCCAAGCTCCACGACGCGATGCCCCCCGGGTTCTGCAACGTCGGCGTCCTCCTCAGATGGGCCGCGGGTCTGCACGAGATGGAGACGCTCGCGGATGCGACGGAGAAGTCCGAGGGCGGCCTGGCCGCGACCGAGGCGAAGGTCCGCGACTGGGTGCACGCGATGCGCGCGGCGGCGACGGAGTTCGGCCCGCACCTCGAGTACGTCCCCGCGACGGACTACGAGGGCGACTGGCAGCTCGGCGGCGTCAACACCATCGTCGCCGTCAGGCTCAAGAGCGAGCCCGAAGGGCCGTACCTCACCACCGGCGAGCTCAAGAAGGTGTACGCGCTGATGACCGCGGACATCTCGGAGTTCCTGAGCCCGGAGTCCACGCTGGCGGAGCGCCGCGTCGCCTCGCAGCGGTGCCTCACGGGTCAACCCGTGGACATCCCGGGCGGAAGCGTCCTCAGAACCGTCCTCGGCGCCGAGCAGCTCAAAGATCTCGTCACGGGGAAGCAGGGCCTCGACTCGATGATCGAGGACGACCGCGTGCTCCTCGCCAAGCTCGCGCTCATCGCCAGGCAGTACGACTACCTCCTGAGCCACTCGCTGTGAGAGCGCGAAAAACCCGGGTCAGACCGGGCGGGGAAACCCCCGCGCGTGTACATACATACGGACCCTCACGACGACGGGCTCCCGCCCGGACCAAAAAAGTCGCCGTCTCCGTCGCGGTTAATATTACGGACGCGAGAGAGACGCGGTATTACGTTTCGTATCATGTTTTAGCCTCGAGGCGCCCCACGCTTCAGGGGGAACCTCGCATCGAATTTGCATTGCAGGACCAGCGCCGCGGGATGAACGGAGCCTTCCCTCCGTGAGAGGGGCTCCGGCGGGGAAAGGGAAAGGGACAAATCATCACCCTTTGTTGAACTCTTGAGAGGAGGACGATACAATTTTTGTCAAAAAAACGGACGCTCCTCTGTTTCTTTCACAACCTGCTCCTGATTCGCCGGAACAGCCGAGACGCGAACCCACGATCGGTCCCTTCCCCACCCTCCTCGTCTCCGTCCTCGCGCCGCGCGATCGCCTCGACCGCGGCTCGGAGGCCCTCGACGTCTGAGACGGCGTCGAGGACGCGAACGTGCACGCGCGCGTCGCCGAAGTCGCCCGCGAGAGAGACGACGAGCGGGCGCCACCCCGCGGCGGTCGCCCCGCCCGCCTCCTCCGACGGGAGCGCCCTCCCTCGGAACGCGGGGGCCGAGACTCTCACCAGCAACCGCGAGCGATTCGCGCGAACGCCCGCCTCCTCCCCCGCGACGGTCGCCGCGCACGGCCAACCCTTGCACTCGGCGACCACGCCGCCGCGCGACTTCTCGCGGAGGTCGAGGTCGTCCCCCTCGACCAACGCCACGAGCCCGCCCGCGCCGTCCGCGAACGCCGTCGCCGCGACCGGCCTGGGACCGAGCGCGCGGAGCGCGGGGAAATGCGACGCGAGACGCCGGCTCCGAAGCGGCGAGCCGCCGGTTCCGAAGGCGCGGGGTCCCGCGGAAACGCTCTCGCCCGTCGGCGATACTCGAAAGGTAAACGGCGACGCGCGATCGCGCGGGTCGGGAATCGCTGCGGCGCACGCCTCGAGTGCCCTCGCTCTGTACGCGCGCATCGTGTGCCGCACGAGCGCGCGCCGAACACCCGCGAGCTCCGGGAGCGCGAACGGCTTCGCGAGCCTTGCGGAGGCGCTCACGCCCGGTCTCTCGACCGGCGCGGGCTCGCCTCCGTCCTCCGCGACGCCCGCGACCGCCTCGGCGAGCGTTTTTCCCGTCGAAGACGCCCCCCCGTTGATTTCTTCCCCCGCCGCGCCGGGCTCCTCATCTCTTCCCGGAATCGCACCGCCTCGGTCCCCTGCCCACTCGACGCGCCCGCCGCTTTTGAGAAGAAGCGGCGGCACGACGTGCGCGTACGCCGGGCGGAACGCGCTCGCGGCGAGGCGTCCGAAGGCGGCCATCCCGCCGACCCTCGCGTCCGGCTCTGACGGTTTTTTATCCTCCGCCTCGTCCTCCCTTCGCCCCGGCGCGAGTAACAGTCTCGGCACGGGGTCCTCCGGCGCGCACACGTTGACGAACGCGGCGGTCCACCCCTCCGCGCGCGCGAACCGACTCGCGTTCTCGTCCCCCACGGGCGGCGCCGCGAACGCGACGCACCGAAGCGTCCGACCGGGGACCGGCGCGGCGGATTCCTCGGGGGCCGCGTTCGCGCCGACGCGGCCGAGGAGGAGGCTGAGCGCCGCGACGGTCGCGACCGCGCCGCCCAGGCTGTGCCCGCAGAGCACGAGCCGGTTCCCGCGCGCGCTCGCGTCGCGCCACAGCGCGGCGACGACCGCGCGCGACGCCCTGGCGCGCGAGGCGAAGCCGCGGTGGACCATCATCGTCGGACCCCGGGGGGGACTTTTTCGGCCGCCGCCCGCGTCGTCCCTGTCTCTCGCGCGGCCGCCGCCGGTCGCCGTTCCCGACGTCGTCGGCTCGAGCGGGGTCTGCAGATACGCGGCGTCCGCGAGGAGGTCGCGCGCGTCCTGCGTCCCGACGTACGCCACGTACGTCGCTCCGGGGCCGTCCGCGACGAGGTACCTGTGCGCGACGCGGGCGAGGCTGAGTCGCGCCTCGCGCACCGCGCACACGCCGGGGGGAAACTCGCGCTGGAGCTCCGCGACGCGCTGGAGCGCCTCCGCCTCCGTCGCCTTCGCGACGCACTCGCACAGGATCATCGCCGTGAGGACGTCGCGCGCGTGCTCCGGGGAGTCCAAGCCGAGGCGCGGCGCGAGGGCGGACGCGAGACGTCGCGCCCGGCCATCCGCGGGCCACTCGTCCTCCCGGGGGCGCGATGACGACGCGGAGACGGCGGACGCCGCGCGAGACGACACCCTCTCCGCGAATCGGCGGAGCGCGAAACGCGGAGGCGACGCGGGGGGCGAGGGGGACATCGAGCGCGCCTCGCCGAACCCGCGCGCTTCTCTCGAAGACGCCGCGAGAGCGCCCGCGCGCGGCGCTCTGAGGACGGGAGGGAGGAATCGTGTTGGTTCCTCCGACGCGGGACTCGGCGTCTTCGCGATATCGCGCGATGCGACGCGGCGAGGGGTTCGGGTTCGGGCGCTCGTCGCCGATGAGGCACGCGCTGCTCATCACAATCAGTAGTCGAAGCGGCTCACCTCTACGCGCGCTCGCTTCGTCTCTCGCTTCGTCTCTCACTTGGCGCCCTTCTCCGCGGTGGACCCGTTGTCCGTGGTGACCGGAAGCTCATCCTTCTCCTTCTTCGCCGCCGATTTGACAAACGCCTGGTAGTACAGCGACGCGAACACCATGACGGTGCCCACCCACTGCAGGAGCGTGAGCGGGTGCATGAAGATGATACACGAGAGGAGGATGGAGAGGAACTGCCTGGTGGTCATGATGGTGGCGAAGAGCAAAGCGCCGAACTCGCGGATGGTGTACAGGATGCAGAGCTGCCCGCACGTGGACGCGGCGGAGAGGACGAGCACGTCCGTGAGCGCCTCCGGATGGTTCTGGATGAACGCGATCGCGTCCCCCATGGAGGAGTCGGAGAAGAGCCAGAGCGAGGAGATGCACGCGCTGCAGAAGTTCACCCAGAGCATCTGGTTGTACGTCTCCATCTGGTACCCCTTGAAGAGCTTGTCCTGGAACGTGGACGTGAACCCGTCGAACCCGAGGTAGCCGAGCATCAAGCCGATACCGTACATACCCGTGGACGGACCCCCGGCCGCGTCCTTCGCGCTCGTCTCGCCATACAGCGCGAAGAGCGTGCACCCGCCCATCACGCCGCACGCGATGAGGTAATCCGCAAACTTGTACGTCTTGCCGTTGATGGCGTACCCCCAGATCATCACCGGGATCATCTTCGCGCACTTACCGAGAGTCTGTACGGGGAAAGAGACGTACTTGAGCGCCTCGTACTGGCACGTGGTCGCCACCACGTTAGAGGCGGACACCGCCGCGTACTTATAAATCGGCGCCACGGGGCTCACCGCGCCCTGCATCAGAGCCAGAACGATCGCCGCGACGATCATCGAGACGCAGCGGTTGTTCATGACGAGGAAGACGCTGTACGTGAACTTCTCCGCGTCCTCGCCCTCGCCGTACGGACGGGTCATGATACGCTCCTGGAGGATCCCGTACACGAGAAGGGAACCCACGACGCCGGCCACGCATCCGACGACCTTGAGCGCCGTCGTCGTGCTGGTCGCGCCGCTCATCTTCGCGCCGGGAACGGAAGGTCGGCCGTGAGGGGCGATGTTTACCGTCGAGAACCCGCCAGGTTGGATCGGCTCGGGTTGGGCGCTGGCGCTCGCGAGCTCGACGTCGCCGAAAGGAGGGACGGCGGGTACGCTCTGAGGTGTGCGACGATACGCCACGGTGGGAAGACCACGCGAGGAGGGCGTGCCGTTGTGGCGCCGCGCGTCCCGAGGCGGGCTTTCTTTACACCAGGCGCTCGCCCGCGTCCCTGACTACTCGGCTGTGCCGAGGCTGTTACAGTTTCTCGGAGCATTCGAACGCCAGAGTGGCAGTCATGCGAATTTTTATGTTCAAGCAAGAGAGCATTTAGTCTCAATAATATGACGCGACCGTGCATTTATATGCTACATATATGCAAAAATCGCCCAAACGGGTATTCTGATCATCATTCCCGCGGGCGATGTGCCAGCCATCGCGCGTGACCACGAAACCGTGGTTTAGCTGGTTATGACGGTAGATTCTGATTCTATCAACCCTGGTTCGAATCCAGGCGGTTTCTTCCTTTTGCTTTTTTGCGCGAGGCGTCTCGCAGGCGACGTCCGCTTTCAGACGTCGCCGTTTCTCGCGTCGAACGGCGAGGAGAGGACGCGGCGGCGGACGTCCGCGCGTGCGGGGTGGAGGTCGACGTCGAAAGGACTACCATTCGTCACTTCATCAACCAGTTGGAAACGTCCGACGGAAAAATTCATCGACGTCGTCGGTTCTCTTCCCTCCTTCGCGCCCGCCTTTGCTCACCCGTACACGTCCACCTCCGCCTGGCGCCGCTGCTTGTTTCCGCGGTCGCTCTTCCCACCACGTCCGCCGCGTCCGCCGCGTCCGCCTCGGCCTCCGCCTCGGCCTCCGCCTCCCCCGGGGGTTCCGAAGTCCCTCGGCGGGAGCTTGAACGGCGTCGGGTAATCGACGCCGACGACGCACCCGCTCGCCTCCTGCTCCTCCTTGGGCATCTGCCTCGGGTCGGCGACGTACCGCGCCGGGACGCCCTTCAGCTCCGGAAGCCACGCCTTACAGTACTCGCCGTTCGGGTCGTAGTCCTTGGTCTGCTTGGCGATGTTGAACCGGTTCACGCGCCCGCCCGTCATCCCCGCGGCGGCGACCCAGTTCCCCCAGTTCGCCGCGCAGTCGTAATCGATGAGCGCGTTCTCAAAGTACTCCGCGCCCAAGCGCCAGTCCACGCCCGCGTCGAGCGCGAGCCAGCTCGCGACGTTCTGCCTCCCGCGGTTGGACATGAACCCCGTCGCGGCGAGCTCGCGCATGTTCGCGTCCACGAGCGGGAACCCGGTCTTCCCCGCCTTCCAGGCCTCCACGGCGGCCGGGTCGGATCGCCACTTCTTCCCGCGCGCGTTCGTGATGCCCTCCGCCTTGAACACCTTGTCCCCGTGCTTGGCCTGGAAAAACTTGTAAAAGTCGCGCCAGATGAGCTCGAACACGAGCCAGTACGTGGACTTGTTCTCCACGCGCTCGGCCTCGAACTTCCGAACCTCCGCCTCGACGTGCCTCGGCGAGACGCACCCGTGCGCGAGCCACGGCGCGAGCTTGCTGGAGTAGTCCCCGCCGAGCATGCCGTTCCGCGTCTCGAAATACGTCGCGATGCGTTCGCTCTCCCACACGTAGTATTTCACCCGAGCCAGAGCCGCCGTCTCACCGCCGTCGAACGGCAACACCGACCGAGGGTCCCGCGGCGCCTTCGCCTTCGCGAGCTCTTCCGCGTTCGCGAACGGCAAGTCGTCGAGCGTCACGGCGCGCGCTGCGAAGTCGACGTTCGAGGGAAGCGGCAACTGCCCCAAAGACGGCGGCGGGAGCGGCGCGCGGACGCTCGACTTGGACTCCACCTTGTTACGGAACGGCGTGAACCCATCGGGGAGGTCGGAGAGGTCGGGGGCGTACGGTACGTCTTCGCGGTGGTACAGCGTACACCCCCAAATCTTCTGGAGCTTGTTCTGCTTGTTCCCGCCGGATTTCAAAGCTTTGGTGACCGCGCGGTCCACCCGGAGCTCCTCGCTCGCCGTCTCTTCCTGCGAGCGAACGCGTCGGGGATGAACGGCGGGCGAACACGCGTCAGCGAACGAGCGAAAGGAAAACAGGACGGGGGCAGAGAGGCGATGCGCCCCGCGAACGGTATCATCCGCGCGTCGAGAGAGGGTAAAAACAGACGGGGCATTCGCGCCTCTCGAGCATCAGCTAGCACAAACTATAATCGTTTGGCAGTCAGCGAGCGCAGCGGCGGGGACCTTACAGCCCCGATCGCGACGCGCTCCTTCGTGGATGTTTCGCATCACGTGCTCGAGCGAGTGAATCGGAGGAGACGGGGGGATCGTGGTTCGTTCGCTCGTTACCTGGGTAATGACGACGTTGGCGCAGCCCGGACCGTCGAGGAGGTGCTCGGCGATGATTCGCTCGGGCTCCCCGACGGCGACGAGGAGGTCGCTGCCGACGGCGCGGAGGTTCTTCCTGAGATCCTCCACGCACTCGAGCTGGAACCTCGCCCTGTGCCCGCCGGTTTTGGGCGTGCCCCACTCGCTCTCGGCGAACACGCGCGGGTCGAAGCAGAACACCGGGAGAACGTCGCACTTGGGCGTTTTCGCGGCGATCGCCGCCGCGCGATGCACCGCGTAGTTATCGCTCAGCCGCAGGTCGTTCCTGAACCAGAGCACGACGCGCGTCGTCGCGTCCGTGGGCCCCATCGCGCTCGGCTCGGACTCGTCGGCGCCGGTCGAGTTCGCGCGGCACACGAAGACGGAGGTGTGGAGGCGACGTTTACCGAGGCGGACGGAACCGCGCGATCGCCCGACGGGTGACGTCACGCGCGACGAGGGCGGACGGGGGCGAGACGCGACGGCGGCGGCGCGGCTCAACAGCGCGAACCGCGCGGTGGCGGCGGCGGAAGCGACGGGCACCAGCGTGCTGCTGGACGTCTGGGCGGCGGCGACGGGTCCGTCCGCGGCCGCGGTGTGGGAGTGCGGTGCACGTGTGGGTGGGGGGCGACGCCGAGGACCGACGTGGCACTTTTCGCGACGCTTTTTGACTGGAAACAGGATCAGTTTGATCCTGCACTGGACTTTTTGAGAAAACGAGACACCCGCGGGTGGCGGCCGAGCCTCTACGCGCACCTCCTTCTCCACTCCTCCTCCCGGTTGTTCCCTCTCGAGCCCCGCTCCACCTCCTCACGCGTCGACGAGTCTCTTCGCGAGCTCCGCGTCCGCGAAGTTCTCGACGCACAGACTCGCCCCCTCTTTCTCGAGCGCCTCCCTCGGCTGCGCGGTGAGCAACCCCACCGTCGGCACGCCGGCGGCGACGGCGGCGCGGCATCCCGTCGGGGAGTCTTCGAACGCGACGCACATCGCCGCGTCCGCCCTGGGGACCCCGAGCACGTCCAGTCCTTTCAAGTACGGGTCCGGGTTCGGCTTCGCCCGCTCGCACTCCACGCCGATGACGAGACGGCCCGCGAACGCCTCCGCGAGCCCGAGCGCGTCGAGCATGAGCTCGGCGTTTGGCCGCGGCGCGTTGGTGACCGCCACGAAGGGAACGCGCGCGGCGGTCGCGGCGTCGAGGAGCTCGGTCAGGCCCGGGAGGCGCTCGAGCTTCGACCGCGCGAGCGCCCTGAAATCCTTCTCTTTTTTCTCCCAGAGCGTCTCTCGCTCGGGCACGGTGAGCTCGGGGAAGAGGTCGCCGAAGATGTCCTCGTTCGTGCGTCCCGCGATCTTCTCGCGGAAGAACGCGTCGTCGATGCGAACGCCGCCGCACTTGCCGTGGGCCAGGAGCAGCTCCGAGAACACCTCCATGTGAATCGGATCGGTGTCGCACATCGTGCCGTCCATGTCGAAGAGCAAGCCGCGCGCGGAGCTCAGCCCGGGGATCGCGCGCGGGGGGGGCGTCTCCACCGCCATGTCCGCGACCGATAAGGGCACCGAGCGAGCGAAGATGCGAGGAGCGCGACGAGCGACGCGGCCGTGAGGACGGCGAAGGGCGGCGGATGCGAGCGACGACGACAGCGAGGGACGGTTCAAGGCATGCGCGATCGCGGCGGCGCGCATGCGACGTGGGGGCGCGCGCGGACGTGTGAGGAGAGCCACTCGCGCACGACAGCAGAAAGGCGACACTTGGCGTGTCGCGCGCCGGCGCGGATCGCCAGTCTCCATTCGCGATGACCGCGCGCGCGACCGGCACTCCGTCGAGCGCGGCGCCGCGCGCCGATCATCAATACACTCCGCCCCCGGATCTGCGAAACGAGCCGCCGCTCGCACGTTCCGAGGTGCCGTCACGGTTCAGTTCCTCAGATCCATCCCGCGCGTCTGTCCCGCCGATCGTCGCGCCATGGCACCGCGCAACTTGCGCAAGAAGCGCAAGGCGGACTCGGACGATGAGGCGGAGGAGGATCCCCAGACCCTTCAGGAGCGCATCGACGACGCGCGCGCGCTCATCAAGAATCGCGCCAAGGCGAAGGTGCGCTCGTCCCCGACCCCCGCGCTCGTCTCGTTCGTGTCGCTCACCCGTCGCTGACCCGTCGATCCTGCGCGCATCCCTTCCTTCGTACCAGGGCGTCGGTGCGGACTCGCTCGCCATGGGTGACGAGCGCCGGGACGTCGACGACGCGGCCGCGCCCGAGCCCGCGGCGCCGAGCGTGGGTCTCCGCCCGGGGGGCGCCATGGCGGGCGCCTTCTCCGCCGGCGTCGAGGCGGACCCCGACGCGGAGGACCCCGCGATGATGCGCTTCGTCGAGGACGAGCTCGCGAAGCGCCGCGCCGCGGAGGGCGGGGGCGCGGTCGACGCCGCGGATCGCGCCGCGCGGGATTCGAACCCGTCGGCGGCGGAACGAAACGACGGCGGCGGTTTGTGGGAGACGCCCGCGAACTTGGCGAGCAAGCGCGCCGACCTCGAGGAGGCGGCGGATCGAATGATGACCGGCGTCGTCGAAGTGCAGCTTCCGACGGAGTACAAGGTTCGGAACGTCGAGGCGACCGAGCGCGCGAAGCGAATGATGCTCGAGGCGCGGGAGAGTCGCCGGCACAGGGGTGGCGACGCGCGGGGCTCCGGGTTGGACGGACCGGCGGAGCGCTTTGGGAGCGGACCCGCCGTCGCCTCCGTTTCGCGGCGCGACTTCGCGACGTCGTTCGGGAAGGGCGGAGGGGCGAGGGAGGGGTGGGGGTCGAGGGCGCGCGAGAGGGCCGTCGAGAGGGACGACGGGGGGCTCGCGGACGATTTCAAAATCGGAGGGGCGGCGCAGCGCGCGTTCGGCGGGCGGTCGAGGGCGGTGGCGTCGGACGACATCGTCTTCAAGAAGTGGATGAACAACGAGAAGAAAAAGATGAGGCGGTGAGTCAGTGGTGTGGTGAGATGAGTACTTGTCCGCCAGTTTCAAAACGATGAGTCGTTCACGGCTCACGTGTCGCCCGACCACCTTGGCGCCAAGGTTCAACTCGATTGTTCAAAATCGTTTACCCTCGCTCGCTTCCTCCTGGAGATGAGGACGCGCGCGGGCCGGGCGCGCGCGCGCTCGCGCTCCTCGGCGGGGGAGGAGCGCGGCGCGGCGCCTGATGTGGCGCGCGCGTCTTTCGATGGCGACTTCTCGTCCGGGTGGCCGTCGGAGGCGAACGAGCTAAGGCGCCCTACGCCGTACCCGTTTTCCGTCTTCGCTCTGGATAATTCGTTCCCGGAGGAGACGAAGGAGGAGGCGACGCTCGAGTGCGAGAGGGAGTTTCGGCAGTACTACACCCTGGCTCAGGCGCCGCAGATAAAGGCGTTCATAAACCTCGGCATGCTCATGGCGCTCGTGCGGCTGGCGAAGCCCGCGCTCGACGCCGCCTCGGGAAGCTGGGACAGCGTGCCTTGGTTGTGCAAAATCGGTCACATCGTGGAGAACGTCGCTCTGACCGCCTTGTGCGTGTTCGTGCGCTTGTTCGGGTTCAAGCGCAGCGCCGGTCGGACGATGCCGCCGTCCACGGTGTGGTGGCATCTCGTGTACTTTATTCTGACCATGTTCGCGTGGCTGGTGCGCGCGCGGGCCCACGAGCGCACTTCTTTTCTTCCCTGACGCCCTCTCGGATCGTGAGACGGGCGCGTGCTGACCTTTTTATTTCTCCCCACCCTCCCCGCTCGAATCGCCTCCTTGGTTTTCCGTCACCGTCAGAGACACATCCAGGGTTGCCCGGTGTTCGGCGGGGTCATTCCCGAGCAAGTGACCGCGGGGTTCGTCGTCTTCGCCCTGGCGGTGTCTTGGCGCCCGCCCCTTCACGAGGTGATCGCCAACCGCGTCACGGGATACCTCTCGTACTCGGCTGCGCTCTACATCTCTGGCCGCGCGAAGCTGCTCTCGCACTCCCTCCGGTTTCTCATCGGCGTCGTGATGCCGATCGTGATCACCGCGGTGCTCGAACTGAGAGCCAGACGCGTGTTCGCGTACGAGCTCGCGATGAGTGTCGCCGTGGGCGACAGCCAGGGCGCGCCGGGGCGGAGGTCGAGGTCGCTCCAGGGATCCGCCACGTCCTCGCCGGCGAGGTCGAGGAGCTCGAGCGAGCGATCCTCCGTCGACCGGGGGCGACAGCACGCAGACTGAACGACCACCGCGAGAGGGAAAACGACGCCGGGTGTACGATGAACTGATAGAGTGACCTCTTAGAACGGGTGAGAGGATGGGGGTGATGGAGGAGGGTGACGGGTGAGCTGCCAATGGCGATGCGCGCCGAGACGAGAGGCACGCGGAAGGAGGAGACGAGGTGAGGAGAAATTTGTAACAGCAGAGATATATATTTTCGGTACAAAAACATTCTCAGCGAGCCGTAATCTCGTAGTCCTTCGTCGCCTCGTCGGACGTGTCCGTCACCAGCACGACCTCGCGCGCGACGCCTCGCGCGGTCGCACACCGTCGCGTTTCGCTTCGCGCGGTCGTAGGCTCGGCGCGTGATATGGTGCTCTCCGCGCTCGCGTCCGAGGGCGTGGTGCGCGTCCGCGTGGAGGACTACGAGAAGCTCCTCGCGAGCATGCTCGACGAGGCGGAGGCGCGCGTCGCGGCGGCGACGGAGGAGGCGCGGGCTGCGAAAGAGGAGAGCGCGTCCCTTCGCGCGCGCCTGGACGAGGCGGAGGCGCGCGAGGCGGAGTCGCTCGCGCGGTTCCAGTCGTGGCGCGACGCGCTCGTGGACACCGCCGCGGACGAGCTCGCGGCGGAGTCCGCGTCGTGGCGCGCCGTCGTCGCCAGCAGGGACGAGGAGATCGTCGCCCTCAACGCTCTCGCGAGCGAACTCGACGCCGCCGCCGCGCAGGCTGCGGAGAGAGAGGCGCACCACATCGCGCGCGCGGACGCGCTCGAGGCGAGAATCGCGGCCGGGGAGAGCGCGGGGGCGAGGGTGGAGGATGGAACCGCGTCGGTCGACGCGACGCGCGGGGACCGGGCGGCGAACGGTTCCGACGCCGCCGCCGCTTCCGACGCCGCCGGTCGGTCGATTCCGTCCACGCCGACCGCTTCCCCGTACCGCACGCGACACGGGAGGACGCGGTCGCAGTCGTACGCCGCGCCGGTGGCGGTGTCGCCGTCGCCGGGGGACGAGGAGAGGGAGGCGGCGAAGGCGGCGGCGGCGCGGCGAATCGCGGCGGCGGCGGAGGCGGCCGGCGGGGGCCAAGATGGGGACGGCACCCGGGAGGCGGAAGAAACGCCGGCGACGTCGTGGTCATGGCCGTTCGCGTAGGATCTGGAGGCGGTTGAGTGCACGGGTAGAGAGAATTGATAGAAGAGGCCGGGTTACGGCGACGAAGCGAGACGCGCGGCGGCTGCACCGATCGAGCCTTCGCGCACGGGACCGTCGCCTGTACGAATTAGTCATGTCGTATTCGCCACGATGATGACGAACGAAGCGCCGCGCAGCAGCATCAGCACGTGCTGCTGGTCGTCCAGCGCGTGACGAAGAATCCTGCGCTTCGTCGTCACTCCCCCGTCGCGCACGCGTCGTCGCGTCGCCCTCGCTTCGCGCTTCGTGATGTCGGGGTCGGAAGAAGCGTCGCGCTTCGCGCGCGAGGAGACGCCGCCGCCGTCGCTCGTGCCCCCCCCCGCGACGACGGCGCGGAGCGATGGTGCGTCCCCCGCTCCGGGTCTTTCGAGCGGTGGGTCGTTCGAGGCGGCGTCCCCGGCGAATTCGGCGTCCGGCGGGCTCTCCGCGCACGTTCGCTCCCTCGGGTGGGAGGAGCGCGAGTTCAGCGACGTGGCCGTGACCGCGCTCGGGAAGACGTATCCCCTGCACCGCCTCGTGCTCTCGCGTTCGCCGTACTTCCGCGCGCTCATGCGCGGCCCTTGGGCGGACGCTTCCTCCACCTCCCTGACGCTCACGTTCGACGACCCGCTCATCGACGGCGACGCGGTGGACGCGGCGCTGGGGTTCCTGTACGACAAGCTCCCGGGGCTGACGTGCGACTCCGCCCCGCGAGTGCTCGCGGCGGCCTCGTACCTGGACCTCCAGGACCTGTGCGTGCACTGCGTCGACTTCATCGTCGAGGACGTGCGCGCGGAGACGATCTTGGGGTACCAGACCTTCGCGGAATCGCACCAACCCTACGGCCTGCACGGCGAGCGCGTGCGCGCGGCGTGCTGGGGTTTCCTGTGCGCTTCGGGCGCGGTCGAGCTCGCCGGGTCCTTACACCACCTCTCACCGGCCACGCTGGACAAGCTGCTGCGCGGGAACGACCTCTGGGTCCCGAACGAAGCCGCGAGGTACCGACTCGCGAGGCGCGTCATCAGCGACGCGCGCGCCGCGGGCGAAGCCGCGCTCGCTCGGGACATCGACGCGCAGAGGCGACTCGGAACGACGAGGAAAGGAAAGCAGCTCGAGGAAAACGAGGAGAACGCTCGGGGCGAACACTCGGAGGCCGCTCTGGAGGCGGAGGATATCGCGCGCGAGGTGGTGTCGAAGATGGTCGCGGTGACCGTCGGCGAGGTCCCGGACGACTCCCAGGGAGGCGCGCTTCTCTTCGCGAACGGCGGCGAGGAGAAGCGCGCGCGTCTCGCTGGCGTCTCCGCTCCGCGCTCGGCGCCTCTTCGCGACTCGACGGAGATCCGCGCGTTCCGCGAGGCCACCGAGGCGTACCTCGAGGTGGACGAGGAGATCACGCTGACGACGGCGTCGACGCTCGCGGGGTGCGTGAACTACGCGCACCTCGCGTTCGACGACCTCCTGGCGTTTCGCGCGGAGCTCGAGGCGGAGCAGGCGCGGCTCGAGACGGCGGCGTTCCGGCGGCTCGAGGCGGCCAATCGCGCGCCCCCCGGGGCGATGGCGGCCGCCGCGGACGAGGCGCGCGCGGTGCTGACGCGCTCGCCCCTTCGCGCGGCGACGGAGGGTCTGTGGATGCAGACCATTCTCAGGGCGCACGTCGCCGCGCAGGCGGACGGACCCACGGGCATCATGCGGCTCTCGAAACCCGCCCCCGACCCTGCGGGACTCGGCCCCAGGCTCGACGCCGCGGGATCCCAGGACGCCCAGGACGCGCTCGACGACGCGTTCGGGGGCGCGCTCGCGCGCTCGAGGTCCGCGGCGGAGGTGTCCATCTCTCCGCGCGCGGCGGATCCACGATCGGCCGTGGATTCGCTCGCGCATCCGCAGTTCGGCGGCGGAATCTCCGACGCGCGGAGCATCTTCGACGGCGCGGAGTCGCCGTTTCGGTTCGGGGTGGAGATTGAGGACGTCGTGAATTTGGCGGACGGGCAGGCGAGGCACAGCGCGGAGGAGTTCTACGCCGGGTCGCTCTGGAAGGTCAGCGTGCAGGCGTTCAGCGACGAGGACCCGGGCGGGCGGCGCACGCTCGGTCTGTTTCTGCACAGGCGCCCCGCGCGGGACGGAGCGCACGCGAGGGCCGGGGGCCAAGCGCAAGCGTCCGGGTCGCGATCGCGCGACGGCGCGGGGGCCGGGAGGGACGACCTCGGCGCGCCCGCGGGCTTCAACGGCTCCGGGAGCTCCGCCGACATGCTCCGCCACGTGATGAGCCATCGCGAGCGCGGAACCGGGAACGTGGAATCGACGACGAACGAGCGGGCGTCCCAGTCCCAGTCCCAGGCGGGGCAGTCTCAGGCGCGCGGCGGGGCCCCGACGGATCGCGTGTCGTCGTACTGCGACGAGCGCGAGACGGTGGGGGTGCGGTACGAGCTCCTGTGCCCGTCCAAAGCGGAAATCATCCGGCTCGGGTCGCTCGCGCCGACGACGCGCGCGACGACGCTCCCGAGGGCGCCGAAGGGGTGGGGGTGGAGGACAGCGCTCATGTTCGACGACCTCGCGACGACCTGCACGCAGAGCGGCGCGCTCCGGGTCATCGCCGTCATCCGACTCGCCGACGCCGACGCGTCCGAAGGCGAAGACAAAAAGTAGACTAGACGAGTGAAGGGTCGAGCGAGCGGAGGAAAAAGAAGTGGCTATGCTAAAACGTAGTCTATCATAACGCGCACACCTACGCACGCCTCATTCGCCTCCTTCGCCTCCTTCGCCTCCTTCGCCTCCTTCGTCTCGTCACCTCACCTCCGCGAGCGTCAACGGGATCAGGGCTCTCCGCCGGCCTCTTCCCTCCCCCCGCGCGCGCTCCGACCCCGCAAACGCCGCCGCCCTCTCGTCGCGTTCCGCCGCCGCGCGCGCGATGGAAACCAAGAGGTCGTCCCACCGACGAAGGCGCGCGCTCGCGAACGCGTCGTTTCGCGCCTGGAACGCCTTCGACGCGTCGGCGGGCCCGTCCGCCGGTTTCGAGAACGCCGCGAACTCCGAGCGAACCGACGCGCGGCGAGCGGAGAGCGCCGCCGCCGCGGACGCGAGGATGGACGGCGGCTTTTTTGCGCGGGGCGGCGGCGGCGGCGGCGGTGCTCCCCGTTCGGGTTCGGCCGCGAGGGGACGCTCATCCGCGGGACGCAGCGCCGCAGAACGCGCGTCGGGGTCGGGCGCGGGCGCGACGGTCGGGTCTGGGAGGTCGCGGCGGGTCTCCTCTGACACCGGCTCCTGCTTCGTGCCGAGAATCGGCAGCGCCGGTTCCACCTCCTCCCGCTCCTCGCGGGGCGGAGCGCCGGTTGACGCGCCGGATTCCGATCGTTTCTCCGACGTCGCGAGGACCTCGTCGACCCGGTTTTCCTCCTTCAACTCGGGGACGACCTCCTCCACGCGCCCCTCCGCCTTCTCCTCTTCGGGCTTGTCGACCGCCGCGCCTCCCTCGTCGTCGAAGGTGGCGAAATCCGTGGGCGGCGACGAGGTGAACGCGTCGAACTGCGGAGACATCGGCGCCGGCGGGTTCGGCGCTTCGGCCGACCCCACGTCCGTCGCGTCGGGCACGCGCGCCTCAGTCGCGCTCGACTCCGCGGCTCGCACCGGTCCCCCGAATGATTCGCCCTCAGACGAAACATCCTCCCTCGCCTCGAACTCGGCGCTCTGCGTTTGCTTCCCCGACGACGGCGGCGGCACCACCCGCGTCGACGAGTTCGGAGGAGGAAGCGGCGCGGATCGCCACGCGGAGGCACCTCCGCTGACGGCGTTCGTGGCTTTGGCGATCGTGACCCCACGTCTGAGCAGCGCCGCGAGCTTGGTCCCTCTCGGCACCGAGGATGACGTCTCGACGCCGTGGTCCTCGTCGCTAGAGGACGATCCGTCGCCTCTGCCCTGGACGTCGCCGCCCATGATTGCGCCGAGCGCCGCGCGAGCGGGCAGTGGCTCGGGGAGGAAACGCGCGCGGGAAAAATCTCCGACGAGCGACGACGACGCGCGGGAACCGCCGCGTGACTCGGCGGAGTGAATTAGTAATGAGTCGAACGAGGTCTCGGCGCCTCCCCTGCTCGTCACTCCGTCCGCGCGTCTCGATGACGGGTTTCTCAACGCTCGTCGCGCCCGCCGCGAGCCCCTCGCTCGTCGCACCGACGCGCCGCGTCGGGCTCCGGCGCGGGGCGAAGACGCTCGTCCGCGCGACGAAACCCTCCCAGAACGCAGACCCGATGGACGCCATGATGGCGAAGCGCGAGCAGCGCGAGAAGGAGGCGGCCGCGAACGCCCCCGCGGCGTCCTCCGCTCGCGCGATCGAGCAGGAGCGCGAGCAGCCCGAGCCGCTCGCTTGCGCGCCCGGATTCCTCGCCGATCTCCGCGCGCTCGAGAGGGCGGGCGTCTCGGTGCACGCCCTCGGCGAACGCTTCCTCGAGGACGGCTCTCAGGGCGACGACGTGAAGGAGCTGCAGCGCTTCCTCCAGGGCACGGGCCATTTCACGCACAAGGACGGCCCGACCGGGTACTTCGGCCCCGCGACGACGGCCGCGGTGAAGCAGTGGCAGGGGAAGTACGGCTTGCCGCAGAGCGGCGGGTTCGGCGCGCAGTCGCGGGCGACGTACGTGCTGTGCAAGCGCGCCGAGCTTCGGCTGACGCGAGAGATGCGCTCGGCGGACCCGGAGCTCGCCGCCCGCCGCGCCAAGGCCGCCGCGGAAGCGGGGCTCGTGGACCCGCGAACGGGTCTGCCCGTGCCTCCGGGCATGGGCGCGGGTCGGGCGGGGACCGAGGGCGTGCGGTGGACGCCATCCGCGGAACCGAGGGCAGGGGTCGTCGGCGCCGCCGACGCCGCGGGGGCGAAGCTCGGACTCTCGGGGGACGCCGTCCTGGGCGCGGTTGTCATCATCGTCGGGGGATATTTGTTCGGGCTGTGGCGCGACGAGCGCGCGCACGAGAGCGAACGCGGCGGCGATTGGATCGCTCCCGAGCACCCGAGCTGGTCAGCCGCGGGCGCGGAGGGGAAGCGTGACGATCGGAGACCGTTCGACGACGTCGAAGTGTGGCACCGCGAGGACGACCAAAAATAGAGACGCGTGAGTACTCTCGAAAGCACACTATCATATTCGTCGTTCACGTCCTCGCCAGGCTCTCCACGAACATCGTGACGTACATCTCCCACCCCGGGCACCGGTTCGCGATCGCCCACGCGCCGATCATCTGGTGCCCTTCATCGTGCGCGAAGGCGAGCACGCGGTCGTCCCAGGGACAGTTTTTTTCCCGGGCGTACATGAGGACGTCGAGCCGCCCGAATCGCGCCGCCGCCGCGCACGTCCGCTCGTCCCAGTGCGCGCCGTTCTCGCGCGCCCAAATCAGGACGTCCAGCCGACCCGCTTCCGCGGCACCCTCGCACGTGGTCGCGTCCCACGGCGCGCCGTTCGCGCGAAGCCACTTGAGGAGCGCGAGAGGTGCGTTCGCAGCCGCGAGCGCGCACGCCTCCTCCTCAAACGGCGCGCCGTTCGCGCGAAGCCACTCTAAAACTTCCATCTGCTTCGCCTGGTCGCCCAGCGTAGCGACCGTGCAGACCGATTCGTCCCAAGGGCATCCCACGTCGCGCAGCAGTACCAAGCGCGTGATGCAGCGTCGTTGCACCGCGCCGTACCACGCCGTCACGTCTCTCGGGTATCCCGCGTCGAGCGCGGCGCGAAACGCGTCCAACGTTCCGTGCAACGCGAGGTTGAAGACCAAGCTCGGGCCCACCGGGCACCCGCGCGTCTCGAACATGCGCAGCATCGTGGCCGTCTTCGCGGCGCCTTCGGGAGTGTCGGACGCGCGCGTCACCGCGGCAGCCGGACAGTTCGCGTTGAAGGGACAACCGGCGTTCAGCAAATACTCGAGACACTCCACCCGCTCGTTGGCCGCCGCCGCCGCGCACGTCCCCCAATCCCAACGCACATCTCGTCCGTCGCTACCGACGGGCACGCGCTCGAGCCTCTCGAGTACCTCGAGGTGGCCTCCCTCGGCCGCCGCCGTGGCTGCGTCGGGACCGATACTGCATCCGCACTCGAGAAGGTAGTCTAGGACGGAGAGGTGTCCCCCCGCGGCCGCTTCCCGCGTGGCGCTCGTGTTCCAGTCGCACCCACGGTCGCGCGCGAAACGCAGGGCATCCAGCGCACCCGCCATCGCAGCGGCGGCGGTGACCGTGGTACTCCACTTCATGCCCCGAGAAAGCGCCCAACGGAGACGCGCGACGGAGTTGGCGGAATCCGAAGGTCGCAATCTGGGGCCGTGACCGTCGTCATCGACCCCTCGAGCCTCGCACACCGCGTCGCGACAACACCGCGACGTCTCGAGAAGAACCGCGCGATCGCTTTCGTTCGTCAGATGGCGCTGTATGACGTCGCGAACGAGGACTTCACGCGGGAGCGACTCGAGAGAAGCCATGTCGCGTCGCGATCGAGCGCCGACGTGATATTCTCTCGAGGCGCGCGTCGTCGAGGGGACGAGGCGAGCGCGCGCGCGCGCGTACTGAAGGGAGCTGCTGACCGTGGAAAATATACTGACGTCTCTCTACATGTGATATTCACGAGACGTTTCGTTCGCGACCCCGCTCCGACTCGCGCGCCGCGCTCAGTGCCTGAAGTGCCTGTGCCCGGTGGTGACGAGCGCGACGCCATACTTGTTGCACACGTCGACGGCGTCCTGGTCGCGCATGGACCCGCCGGGGTGGGCGATGGCTTTCACGCCCGCCTGGCACGCGATCTCGACCGAGTCGCCCCACGCGAAGGGGAAGAACGCGTCCGACGCGAGCACCGACCCCTCCGTCTCGTCGGCGCTCTTCTCGAGCGCGATGCGCACCGAGTTCACGCGGTTGGGCTGCCCACTTCCCATGCCGAGGAGCCTCCCCTTCGTGGCGACGGTGATGGCGTTGGACTTGACGTGCTTCACGCAGCGCCACGCGAACTTGAGCGCGTCGAGCTGGTCCTTCGTGGGCTTCGTCTCGGAGACGACGGTGAACTCGATCTCCTCCGGGAGGAGCGAGTCGGAGCTCTGCTGCAGCCACCCGCCGCCGACCTGTCGCAGTGTGCTTGACGGCAGCCGCGGCTTCGCCTCGAGGATGCGAAGGTTCTTGGACTTGCCCTTGAGCGTGGCGAGGCCCTCGGGGGTGTACGAGGGCGCGATGACGATCTCGTAGAACATGCGCGTCTCGTCGTCTGTCGGCGAGCGGAACTCGCGGAGCTCCTTCGCCATCGCCTCGGTGAACTCGCAGTTGAACGCCACGATCCCGCCGAACGCGGAGATCGGGTCCGCCCTGACCGCCTGCCTGTACGCCTCGAGGACGTCGCCGCCGCAGCCGCTCGCGCTGGCGACGCCGCACGGGTTGGTGTGCTTCACGACGACGCACGTCGGGTCCGAGGACGGGAAGTCGCTGACGCACGTGTACGCCGCCTCCGCGTCCAGGTAGTTGTTGTACGACATCTCCTTGCCGTGATGCAGCGTCGCGCGCCCGACCCCGGACCCCTCGGACTCGGCCAAGCTCGCGTCGGCGTACACAGCCGCGGGCTGGTGCGGGTTCTCGCCGTAGCGGAGAGTGTCCATCAGCGTCATCGGGACGGAGAGCTCGGGCGCGGGGGCGCCGTCGCCGATCTCCGACCACAGGTACTCCGCGACGACGGAATCGTACGACGCGCAGTGCTGGTACGCTTTCCACGCGAGCTTCTTGCGCATGGCGAGGTCCTCCTCCGCGCTCGGGTCGCCGTTGATGTGCTCCACGAGGGGGGCGTAATCCGCCGCGTCGACCAAAACGTACACGAAGGGGTGGTTCTTCGCCGCCGCGCGGATCATCGCGGGGCCGCCGATGTCGATGTTCTCCACGCACTGCGCGAAGTCCGCGCCCGAGGCCACGGTCTCGCGGAACGGGTACAGGTTCACGGCGACGACGTCGATGTACCCGAGGTCGTGCTCGGTCACGCTGGCGACGTGCGAGTCCACGTCGCGCCTGGCGAGGATGCCGCCGTGCACCGCGGGGTGGAGCGTCTTCACCCTCCCGTCGAGCATCTCGGGGAAGTTCGTGATCTGGTCCACGGGGGTGACGTCCACGCCTGCGTCCGCGATCGCCTTCGCGCTGCCGCCGGTGCTGATCACCTCGAACCCGGCGTCCGCGAGGGACTTGGCGAGGTCCGTCATCCCGGTCTTGTCCGAAACGCTGATCAGCGCGCGAGGCTTAGCGCCGTTCGGGGACGCGTGCTTGGTGGCGGCGCGCGCGATCGTCGCGCGACGACGCGCGGGGGGACCTGCGGGCGCGGTGCGTGCCGGTGGACGGTCCGATCGGTCAGCGATCGGGGAAACGAGCTGGAAACGAGGGGGGTCGGCGTCGAGCGTCCGCCGGTTCAAAAACGATCGAGGCGGCGGCCGCCGCCCATCCACGTCGGAGGCAAAAAGAATTCGGATTGTTACGCGGAGGGAGGCGCGCCGCGACGAGAGACGCACCCGCGCGGGAAGCGACGATGGCGCGGGGGACCGCGATGGCGGCGGAGGTGGCGGCCATGTGGATGTCCGAGGCGACGCGAATCGATCGAGGTGACGACCACGCGCGTTGAGTGTGACGGGCGAAGACACGTTTTTCCGAGAGGGACGCCCTTTCGACACTTTTTGGGACGAAGCAACGACCGACCCGCAGAAATAGCGCCGATCCCGCGCGTCGGTTTTTTCACACGCGGGTGCCAAATGCCGTGACCTGATTGGCCGAACGCCGAGAAAAATCGAGATCCTGGAGATCCCTACCGGCGTGTCTGCTCAGGCTTCTCGAAACCCGACTGGTGACGCGCACTCCCATCGCCGCCGTCGACGACGCTCGCGACCCTCTCGCGTACCCTCGACGCACGCCAAACACTTCTTCCCGACCATGTCCGCGATGTCTGCTCACTTCACCGCGGCGCCCGCCGCGGCTCGCCCCACCGCGGCCATTCGCCGTGCGTCCCGCCGCTCCGCCGCTCGCGTCGTCCGTCGCGGCGTCGTCGCGGAGGCCATCAAGGAGCCCAGCACCTTGAACACCACCAAGTCCGACCAGGTGCGCACTACCTCTCGTCCACTTCTTATGTGCGCGTTCGAGCGCGGCCCAGGTTCACGGCGCTCGAGACTCGTCGCGACGGGGCCGAGAGGCGCGCGTCCGCGACGCAATCGGCGTTCCGGGATTCGCAATAGGGATACGATACGATATCCGGAAACCAACAACCGAGGTCCACGACCGCGACGCGAGCGCGCGCGTAGCGATCCAGCTCGCGACACCGCGGTCGTCGTCCCACCCAAGGGTGGCGGCGCGAAGATCTCGGCTTGTATCTCGGCGTTCGCAGGCTCGAACGCCCTCGCCCTCGTCCGATCGATCCCCCCCCTTTTTGCGTCGCTTCCCTAGCGTCGCGCTCCAGCGTTCGTTCTTCCTCTGACACGATCTACCCCTTCCAAACTTTCACAGATCTTCAAGGCGGCGCAGGATATCCTCCCCGGCGGCGTGAACTCGCCCGTGCGCGCGTTCAAGTCCGTCGGCGGCGGCCCGATCGTGTTTGAGTCCGTCAAGGACGCGTACGCGTTCGACGTCGACGGCAACAAGTACGTCGACTACGTCGGCTCCTGGGGCCCCGCCATCTGCGGCCACGCGAACGACCAGGTCAACGCCAAGCTCAAGGAGCAGATCGACAAGGGCACGTCCTTCGGCGCCCCCTGCGAGCTCGAGAACGTCCTCGGCGAGATGGTCATCGAGCGCGTCCCCTCCGTCGAGATGGTTCGCTTCTGCAACTCCGGCACCGAGGCGTGCCTCTCCGTCCTCCGCGTCATGCGCGCGTACACCGGCCGCGACAAGATCATCAAGTTCGAGGGCTGCTACCACGGCCACGCCGACCCCTTCCTCGTCCAGGCTGGGTCCGGCGTCGCCACCCTCGGCCTTCCCGACTCCCCCGGCGTGCCCAAGGCGGCGACCAACACCACCCTCTGCGCGCCCTACAACGACCTCGAGGCGGTGAAGAAGATCTTCGAGGAGAACAAGGGCGAGATCGCGGGTGTCATCCTCGAGCCCGTCGTCGGCAACTCGGGCTTCATCGTCCCCGACAAGGAGTTCCTCGAGGGTCTCCGCGAGATCACCACCGCGGAGGGCGCGCTCCTCACCTTCGACGAGGTGATGACCGGGTTCCGCATCTCCAAGGGCTGCGCGCAGGAGTACTGGGGCGTCACCCCCGACCTCACCACCATGGGTAAGGTCATCGGCGGCGGCCTCCCCGTCGGCGCGTACGGCGGCAAGCGCGAGATCATGGACGTGGTTGCCCCCGCGGGCCCCATGTACCAGGCGGGCACGCTCTCCGGCAACCCCCTCGCGATGGTGGCGGGCATCGAGACGCTCAAGATCCTCGGCGAGGAGGGCGCCTACGAGCACATGGATAAGATGACCAAGAAGCTCATCGAGGGCATCCTGCAGGCGGGTAAGGACGCGGGTCACGCGGTGTGCGGCGGTTCCATCAGCGGCATGTTCGGCTTCTTCTTCTGCGAGGGGCCCGTGCGCAACTTCGCCGACGCCACCGAGTCCGACACCGACAAGTTCGCCAGGTGGCACCGCGGCATGCTCGAGGAGGGTGTGTACCTCGCCCCGTCCCAGTACGAGGCGGGCTTCACCGGCCTCAAGCACACCGAGGAGGACATCGACTTCACCATCGAGGCGGCGAAGCGTGTCATGGCGCGCATCTAAGCGACGCGCGAGAGGGGCGAGCGCAATTCGATTTTTTTTCAAATAACACACGACAGCAGCCGTGCTGCATAACAGCGATTGATACGATGACATCACGCGCTCTCCTCCTCCTGCTCCTCCATCTCCTCGTCGAGTTCGGACAAGAGTCTCGTGAGCAAAGGCTCGACGTGCGATCGAATCGTGCCGCTCGCGAGCACCACCCTCGCCGCCTCGCGCGCCTCCTTCTCCCCCGACCTCGCCCCCGCGTTTCCCGGGCTGACTCCGCCGTTTTTCCGCAGGAGCTCCGAGACGCACCGCGCCACAGCCGCCACGACCTCGGGCTCCGTCGCCGCCACCTCGCGCGCGGACGGCGCACCGGGCGAGTGTTCCCCCGCCCCCCCGGGGGAGTTCTCCCCCGACCCGAACGCAGCCGCGAGGGCGCCGGAGAAGAGATCCTGCGAGTGCCCGTCGAGCTCGCGAACCGCCTTCGCCTTGAGTTCCTCCAGCGCGTCTGGGGGCAGGTCCTGCGCCACCTGGAGCAGCACGTCGCAATATTTCGAGCAGCTGTCCGTGATGGCGCGCCGTATCGCGCGCACCGAGGCCCCGCGCGCGGAGGCTTCCGCTGATCCGTTTTCCTCGCTCGCCGCGGTGTGCGGCGACGGCAGAGGCGGCGGCGAGCCGGCCGACGCGGCAGCCGGTCCGGCGGGGCTCTTGCTCTTGGGCGAGGGCGTGGCGGAGATGCCGCGGCCGCTCGCGCTCTCCCGCGCGTTGTATCTCCCGGGGCTGCTCTGCGCGCTCGCGGACGGTTCCGAGATGGTCCTCGCGCGGTCGTCGTCGAACGTCGTGTCCGCGTCCGTGTTGGCGTAGTACGCGTGTTCGTCGAACCCGAGCGGATCGCCGTACGCCCCGCGCGCCCCAGCGTTCACGTCGCTCAAGTCCACCGAATGGTTCCCGTCGGAGGCGTTCACACCCGGTCGCGTGTCTCTGTACGCCGAGAGCATCAGCTTGAGGTAGTAGTACGCCTCCATCGTCGGCGGCGGATCGTCCGGGGAGGGTTTCGGGTTCTCCGCGCGTTTGTTCTCGAAAAAATCGCCGATGAGCTGCGTCACCGCGCGGTAGAGCATGCCCCCGCCCGCGCCGAACACCCTTCGCGTCACGTCCTTCGCCTCGCGCTCGGTGATGACGGACCCGGGCACCGTCGCCGGAACCGCCCCCCCCGCGTGGAACCGTCGTTCGGCGTCTTGCTCCCTGACGTGGTTGAGCGCCTTTTTCTTTTGCCTGGCGCCGTACGGCAGCCCCTCGCCCGGCCCGGGGCTCCCTCCCCCGCCGCTCGAGCGGTTGACGTCGCGCGTCAGCTCCACCAGCAGCGTCTGGCGGCAGTACAGGAAAAACATGAGCTCCTCGTCGTCGTACCCGCGGTTGCAGAAGGCGCAGAACAGGTCGACGCTCGCGTGCAGCCCCGCGCTCCTCGCCGCCTCGGCGTTGCACATCACCTCCCACGACGCCTTCTCAGCGAGCGCCTTGACGCCGTACTGCCGCGCGCACTGCGCCTGAACGAACTCCGGGAACGGGTGCTCGCCGATCACGTCGCCCGCGCTGATCCCGAACTCGCCAGGCGCGAGGTCGGGGTCGCCCGCGATGTACTCCAGCTCAGCGACGTCGTGCGCGTACCGCGCGTCGTACGTATCCTCGATCACCTTGAGAAGCCAAGAGAGGGGGTGCTGACGCGCCTGCGTCGCCGCGTCGAGCGAGAGCCGGGACCACAGGGGGTACCGCGCGCGAACCGCATCGATCAAAGCCGGGGGGGGCGGGGGGTACGTGTGCGGCTTCTTCGGGGCGGCTGAGGTGGACGAAGAGAGAGGAACGATCGACGGGGCGGACGTCAATTTTACATCAAACGCGGTGCGGTTGGGGAGACGCGCGAAGGGAAATCGCCGGTCGGGGCCCCGGGGCGGGTGTGGGGGCAGGTGGAAATCGACCGACGAACGCGGGGGGTGCGGCGAGCGCGAGTGACGACACGCACCGAAGGGCTGGCGCGGCCCCGAGGCTTTGCCTCGAGCCATCGGCGAGCGCTGAGGAAAGAACGACGCGACGAGGAAGCGATCGAACTCGTTTCCCTCCCCCACCAGAGGCGACCGGCGGGCGTGGGACGCGCGTGCGGCGGTCGCGCGAGGAACCGAGCGATGCAGACCTGCGCGAGCGGCGTGCCGCGGAGTTTGCGGGCGTCGACGCGCCACCACGACTGGTCGCGGCGTGCGGGTGTAGGGCGCGAACGAACGATTTCAGGATTTGACGGGGGCGCGCCAAAACGGGGGCGGGGGCTGAAGATCGCCGCGGGCGCCGCGCGGGCGCGCACTTGCACTCGACACCCAGGGCGAAAAATAAACGGTTGGAAAATCGGGCGAGCCGCGACGTATCCGTCCGAGACCTCCTCTCCGCACGTCCACAACACGCGCGCGCGCGGTACCCCGTCGGCGCGCGCGTATCGGCGTCGGGGCACGCGCAGGCCGGACCGCCGCCCGGGACGGTGCGAGGGCGCGGAGAGCTCGCTCGGTTGGACGAGTCAACGCGGCATCGTGGGCGCCGACTTGAAAATCGCTCGGGCACCCCGTCATCATGGCGTTCTCGGTGGCTCCTCCGGGCGCCATGCGGAAGCGCCGCGAGCAGCCTCAGCGCGAGCTCACGGCGGCGAACCTCGCGCAACAGCGCTCGCAGCCGTTCGAGGCGCGGATGCCGCCGGTGAAGCCCAAAGACGGGGAGCGGAACGGCCTCCCTCTCGGTCGCGAGGGTGCTGTTTGCGCTCTTTGCGGCAATCCCGGACACGACGCGGACGTGTGCGCGGACCGCCCCGCGCCGAAGCTCAGGATCAGCGTGGAGGTGCCGAGCGCGGACGGAGAGACTTCGGGGTTCTCGGGTAACCTTCTCGCGGAGGAGCCCTCCATGTCCGAACTCCCCGACTCCCCGAGCGCGCTGTTCCCGAAACCCACCCCCGCGGAGGCGCTCGCGAGGCGAAAGGCTCTCGAGGAGGAAGAGGCGGCGCGACGCGCGGCCGCGGAGGCGAGACACGAGAAGGCGCTCAGGGACATGGACGAGCTCCACCGCGACGTCACCGACGGCGGTGGACCGCTCGGTCCCGTGTCGCGTTTCGACCCGTACCCGCTTTCCCCCAAGCGCACGTTCGATCCGCCGCCGACGCGCGAGGAGCTCCTCGCCGCGGAGGCGGCGGCGGCGGAGGCGGCGGAGCCGCCAAAGGCAGGCCCACCCCCGCTGCCGAGGGTGGACGCGTCGTTGGAGGGTTCGGAGATCGTTCAAGGGTTAGCCGCGTGGGAATACGCCAAGGCGAAGGGCGAGGCAGACGCCGAGAGGGTGGCGAAGGAGGAGGAGGCGCGAGCGGAATACGAGGCGAAGAAGAAAAAGGCGGAAGAGAAGGCGGCCGCTCGGAAGGCGGCGGAGGCGGCGGCGGAGGCGGCGGAGGGGGAGGGCGATGAGCCAGACGGCGGAGGCGCCCAGGCCCGAACCGACGACCCGGGGGCGACCCCCCCTCCCGATGCTCCTCCAGAGCAAGTCCCTCCCACCGACGCGGAGCGTAAGGCGCAGGCTCAGCGCCTTCTCGCCGAGCGCGCGGAGATGAACCTCCCTCCCGGCGGCGGCCCCGCCCCAGGGCGCGGCTTCGGCGGGAAGAAGGACCCGGACCGTCAACGCGCCGTCGACGACTTCAACCCGGTGTCGGACACGGAGATGTACGTCACGACGATGGTCGCCGACCGGATCCACAACATCGTCGCCACGTCCATTCAGCCGGATGCAAAACTGTACGAGCCCGAGGGCGGATTCGCGGCGATGCGCGCCGCGCTCGTGGCGGCGGAGGAGGAGGCGGAGCGGCGCGGTGTCGAAATTCGCGAGCTCGAGCACCGACTCGCGGTCGCCCGAGTCGCGGAGAGGGAAGAGCGCGAACGCCACGCGGCGGACCTGGAGCGTTCGAACGAAGCCGCGCGCTCGGCGATGGAGGAGGCGAACAAAGCGCGGCTGGCCGCCGCCGCCGCGAACGCGTCCGTCGCGGCGATCGAGGCGCGATGGGACGCCGAGCTCGCCGCGGTCACGGACGACGCCGAGGCGACGAAGGAAGCGGCGAAGCTCGCGTCCAAAGCGCTCGCCGAAGAGGCGAAAACAGCACGCGAGGCGCTCGAAGAACACAAGGAAAAAACGTCTCGCGACGCGGGGAAGGCGCGGGACACGATCGCGTCGCTCCGACGTCAGCTTGCGGAGGTCACGACGCGGGCGGCGACGGAACGCGCGGACGCGGAGGCGGCGAATGAACGCGCTGAGGCGACACTCGTGTCCTTCCGAAACGATGCCGCCCGGTGGAAGTCTGCGGCGGGGGAGGCGGAGCGGCGAGCGGAGGAGGCGGAGCGGCGCGCGGAGGAGGCGGAGCGGCGCGCGGCGGTGGCGGAAGCGTCCGAGCGGCGGCTCATCGCGACGCGACGCAAAGCTGACGCAGCCGCGTTGAAGCGCGAAGAGCTCGAGCTCGAGGCGGCGAACGCGAGGGAACTGGAGAAGGCGGCGAAGGAGGCTGGCGAGAAGGTCAACTCCTCGGGAGGGCGTCGAAAAGGGGCGCCTTCGTCGCGCGCCGTCACCGTCACCTCAGCTCGAGATGACGGTCTCGCCGCGGCGCGATCGGAAGCGCTCCGCGAGGCATCGTACGAACTCGAGCGCGAAACCTTCGCCGCGGACGAGGCGCGCGCGGAGGCGCGTCGATCGCGGCGCAAGGCTGCCGAGGCCGAAGCGACGGCGGCGTCGGATGACCTCCGCGCCGCGCCGGCGCACCTTCGCGCCGCGAAGCTGGCAACGCGCGTTTTTGTGCGCGCCCCGCCTGGTGGGGAGGACGAGCTCATCGCGGCGCTCGAGACGGCGGGATTCTCGTGCGCGACTCGCGGTGCGGGGACGGAGGCCTCGCCGGCTCGAGCGAGTAATGCCCAGGTCATGTGCGTGGTGCTTCCCGAAGATTCGGCGGACGATGCGTCGCGGATGGATCCCGGCACGGTCGAAGAGATGCGCGCGGCGCAAAGGGCCGGGCGTCGAATCGTGGTTTTCGAGTCGACGGACGCGAACGAAACCGAGGAAAGGGCGTTTCAAGAGCTCCTCGGCGACGGCAACGGGTCGCTCTCGACTCCCCCGATTCGAGTTCGCATCTCCGCGGGACTTTCGGCGAGCGATATCGCGTCGCGCCTGGCGGCGTATCTCGGTGCGCCCGACGATTTCCTCGGCGCACTTCCCGCGGCGACTCACCAAGCGATGGCGAGCTCCGCCGCGAAGCCGTTTGATTTCGTCGGTTTACGGGGCGCGATGGCGCTTCGGTTCACGGACGACATTTTCGACGCCAAGCGCTTAAAAGCGCTGGAGGGCGTCTTGACAGCCTCCACGTGCGAAGTGCGCGACGTCAGGCTTCCGGCGGCTTGCACGCCGGAGATCGCGGCCGCGGCGGCGAGGGCATGCGTGGAGGGGAAGTCGGTCGCGACCCTCTCGTTCGGAAGCTTCGTCGTTCCCGTCGCCGCGACGCCTACTCGATCGCCCGGCGACGACGCGCCGATCAAGCTTTTGGACCTGACGCTCGTCGGAGGGTCGGAGAAGAAGTCAACCGCCGCGAACGCGTTGACTCCGACCGAGAGTGCGGCACTCCAAGCAGCGTTCGGCGACGACACCTCCGATTTCGACGCGGTCCGACTTCCGCCGCGTTTCTCCGCGGACGGGACGCGAACCGCGCTCGCCGCCCTCGGCGCCGCGGACGGCAATCCGCTCCCCTGGATCGTCAACGGCGTCCCCGGCTCGATCGACGCCGGGGCGACGGAGATCGACCTCACCGACTCGACGCTCGGCGTTCCGGGCGCGCTCGCTCTCGGTCGCGCTCTTCGAGTCACGCCGGACCATGATTCGCTTCGCACGCTTCGCCTGGACCGTTCGACTTTGGGAACGGAGGGCGGGGTCGTTCTCGCCGAGGCGCTGGCGTCGAAAGCGTGCGCGAAACTTCAGCATCTGCACGTCGCCGGTGCGTCGCTCGGCGCGGCTGGCGTCGAGGCCGTCTGCGGCTCCGTTCCGGCGTCGCTCGCGTCGCTCGACCTCGCCGCGAACGACGGCGGTGATCGCGGAGCCGTCGCAGCGGGCCGGGCGCTTCGCCGTTGCCCGCTTCTCGTGCGGCTCTCCGTCGCGGCGAACGAGATTGGCGCGGAAGGCGCGCGCGCCCTTGCGCCCGCAATTCGCGATCACTCGTCTCTGGAGACTCTGATCGCGAGTGGAAACCGCGTCGGGGATCGCGGGGCGACCGCGCTGGCGGCTGCGATCAAGGCGACGAAAGCACCGTTCAAAGATCTGTTTTTGGACGATAACGTGAACCTCTCCGCGTCCTCGGCGCGATCGCTCGCGAGTGTCGCGGCGGTGTCCGGCACGCTCCAGCAGTTGGATATTTCGCGCGCGATGATCGGCGCGGAGGGCGCGGCTGCACTTTACTCGGGTCTCGTCGAGACGACGTCCCTCAGACGGTTGGAACTCTCCTCGTGTAAGTTGAGGGCGGACAGCATGACGAGATTGGCCGAGGCGCTCGCGAAGTGCGTCTCCCTCGAGCGTCTCGGCCTCGCGCGCAACTCCCTCGGAGACAAGGGCGTCTTCGAGCTCTGCGACGGCGGACTCGCGCGCGCCCCGGCGCTTCGGGAACTGGACCTCAGGCACAACGCGATTGGGTCTGCAGGAGCGGATCGGTTGATCGGATTGCTCGAAAAGAAAAACTTCGTTTTGCGCGTTGTCGAGATGGCGGGGAACAAGCTCGAGCGAGATGAACAGCGCGCCGTCGAGCTTTGCGCGAACCGCGATCGGTCGCGCCCGGTTCTTCTCGCGTCGGCGGCAAACATCAAAACCAAACGAGAGGAGATACTACGAGATGTCACGATATGATATGAAGTTCGCGAGACGCGTTTCGTTATTACACGTGTTGTCGTCTCTCGAGCCCCAGGGTTTAGGGTTTAGGGTTTAGGGTTTAGGGTTTAGGGTTTAGGGTTTAGGGTTTAGGGTTTAGGGTTTA
>MDSW01093592.1_pt1 | contig 56534 bp, 46 predicted proteins | sample 811171 | NCBI WGS metagenome assembly MDSW01 (sample SAMN05326641, study PRJNA326480) | marine metagenome | isolation source: seawater | place: Atlantic Ocean: North West | collected 2012
CGTAGTAAAAGTCCCTTCATTACATATCGTCTCTGTAACATTATTAATATCCGGCTCAGGATTTACCGTAATGGTAAAAGTCTGTGAAGTACCTGTACATAAAAAGTCTTCTGGAGGAGAGGGTACATATGGAGTTACCTCATATGTTATAATTCCTACTTGATTATTAGAGTTATTAATTTGCTGAGCAGGAATATTTCCAATACCATTCTCAAAATAATTTGATAAATTATCTGAAGCATTAAGAACAGTCCAGGAATACTGTGTCGTATCCATTGATGAGGTGAAAATAAATCCGTTTGTCTCAGTATTTGAACATACTATTTCAGAATCTTCAGAATTAGTCAAGACAGGAATTTCATTAATTCTTAACAAGAGTATATCATTACTTGAGTCATCACAATCTCCGTCTACCTGAATTTGAATGTTATAATCTAAAAAAGAATTAAATTGAATAACTGGGGTTGAATCAGAATTTGAAGTATTCTGAATAAATTCATAATCATCAGATGAAACATTATCTCCAGTAATGGTCCAAGAATAAGATGAAGGTTCATAAGGTATCGAAGAATAGACTGGAATCTGTTCTGAAGAAAAGTCTATAATGTAAGGAAGATTTGACGGAAGTAAACATATATTTTCAGTTTCATTTGGAAAATTTACAGACGGTGCACCTTCGACCAACAAAGATTTTTCTGAATTAAAAGTTCCGCATGAATTGGTTATTTGCTGTGTAATTGTATAAGTACCAGGCTCATCGAAAATAACAAAAGGTTCAGCAGAACTGCTAGATGTTTGTACATTGTTTGTATTTGTAGTATAATAATACCCTGAATCATCACCTGTAGATGTTAAAACAATTGTCCATTGATAAGTAGGGCTAGTAAAATTTGAAGCACAAAATTCATAAGTTGATAAGTCATCAAAATTGACTGTCTCATCAGTGCAAATCTCAGTAACAATTTCGTTTGAAGAGTTTAAAATATTAAATTCAGAATTGATATTAGTCTCAACATTGAAAGAGAATTCATAAGAGGTTGGCGAAGTACAAACAGCAATATTTGAAGCTTCAAGCTTTACTGCCCAACAGCCTGATGTATCTACAAAAGCAGCAGGTAGTAATAAATCAATATATCCGTTAGAAGAATCTGGAATTAAAAAATTATCAGAGCTCTCACCTATTAGCCAATCATTAATTGTTAATCCTGGTGTGACAAACTGAACATCTGTATTTATTGCTTCCCAAGATGAAAATCCTGGTTTTTTTACATACCATTGAAAAGTTGCATCTTCAACACATTCACCTTCAGTTCCCCATGAACCAAATATAGTTGTATTATCTACCAAAATATCGTTACCAATACAATGATCAAGATTCATTTGAAATGATGCTTCTGGCGGTAAACTGGTATTTACATACTTACTAACTCCATTACCGTTCTGAATATAGTCATAACAATCACCTTCGACTGGATTTTTGAATTTATTAAATAAGTCTAAGTCGACTAAAAATTTAGAATCAGCAGTAGGATCGGAGGAATCTATATCACAAGAAACCAAGTCAAATTGATGACTAATAGAGTGTGTGTCTGGAACTAACTGACCAGATGTATAATAATTATCAATTAAAAGTTCAGCCTGAGTATAAAATTCAACAGGTTGGTTATCTCCAAAATCAATCCTATAGACAGAAGCCTTATAATTTGTTTCAATCCCAGAATTATCAATCGTAAAGTCAACTGTACTTCCAACACAGATATTATCATTTCCTCCTCCTAAATTTGTAACTGGCGTGTGCCAAACAAAAGTTGTAGAGATAAAGCTAGAGACTCCATCAGAATTTACTTCTTCAATTTCAAGATTATATGTTCCAATACCAAGATTATTTGAAGTGTTCGCCGGAATTTGTATAAATGCACCAGTAAACCCTGTGGATATAGTAAGATCTTGTGAAGTTTCATTTTTAATATCCCGCAATTTAATATTGTAATCATTTGAATTATCATATGACAAAAACTTTATTCTTAATAAAGATTCAGATCCAGTATCGGTTGTTGCTCCTGATGAAACATCTCTTGTAACGCTACCAAAAATTGGGTTTATCGTATTAAAAAAATTACCGTTATTTTGTTCATCGTCATCTATACACTGAAAATATTCGGCACCATTAGTTAATGCAGTATCTAGATCCCAATTAGAATTAATAGAATTACCCGAAACACTAAAAGTTCCAGTTACAATTTCAGGTTGATTGTATGTGTTTTCAATTTGTTCAAAGTCATCGTTAAAAACAACTCCTTTAGTTGCTCTAACTCTTAAACTATAAGTACCAGGGGTTAAATTTTCCGGAAGGGTTCCGTTGATTAAAGGTGTATAAAAATCATAAACAGTTGATAAAAGTGTTGGATTATTAAAAGTAATCCCTCCTAAATCAGATAATTCTAAAATAAATCTATTATTAGAATCATCTTCTAAATCGGTTATAGTAATTTTTTCGTCATTATTGATATCTGCAATCTCATAAACTCCTTTTGGATCTATATGAACAGAAACTCCAGAACCAGGAGCATAAGTAGAAGTATTATTAAAGATTATTTCTGGTATAGCTGCAGTAGTTTCTTGAGAATATAAATTATATATCCCAAAAAAAAATAATACAATACCAATAAATAAACCACGTAAATTCATGTACATAATAACTGTTGTTTAATAAACGAATTGTAAATTATTTAATTGTTATAAACAAGATTATTTGATTCACTAAAATACAAAAAAAAGAGTCATCATTTCTGATGACTCAAATTAGTAGCGGGGACTGGACTCGAACCAGCGACCTTCGGGTTATGAGCCCGACGAGCTACCACTGCTCTACCCCGCGATTTGGTCTACAAATATACAATGCTTTTTAAGATTAACAATAATAATTTGAATTATTGGGAATAAAAAAAGCGTTTAACAGATTTATTAAACGCTTTTTTATTTTGTTTTAAGAAATATTACCAACTCCACATATCATGCTCAAAATTTCTTATTTTTTCTTTTATTCTTTCTGACTCAAGTAATCTCATAAAAGAATTATTTGGGATATAATCTTTTACCTCACGGTTTTCATATACATTTTCTTCTTTATATATAACACCATTAAATCTTCTTGAATTAATAATCTCATCAAAAGAAATACTTTGAGTCATATTTCTACTATTAAATGCATGGCCTTTCTTTAGAATTCCCCTTGCCTGAGGGTAATATACCCAAAATAGAACAGTTAAATTACTTCCTGGTGAAACGTCATCTGCGTCATCAGAATCATCTCCGTCATCTCCACTGTTATTCTCGTCTACAAAAGGATTTGTTCCATTTGCAATTTCATCACCATCTGAAATACCGTCAGAATCATAATCCGGGTCATCAGCATATAATCCTCTTAATACTTCATCCCCGTCTTCCAGACCGTCACCGTCAGTGTCAGGATCATCAGGATCTAAATCATATTCATCTGTTTCAATATCATCAGAAATACCATCTCCATCTGAATCTTCTCCATCACCCAACAATTCTTCTGCTGTTGGTAATTCATCCATTTCATCTTCATCACTTCCGCTAGAAAAATCATCTTCATCAGCTGATTGAGGTAATATTACAGGAGCAATTCCAATAGGCCTGTAAATAAGCTCAGAATATTTTTTATCAAAATACCAAACCCCCTTAATAAGCCATTGTCTTAGGTCAGAATAATCAACTTCAATCCAGTCATAATCCATTTCAAAAACAAAAAGTAGTTCTTCGACCATTTCTCTAAAAGTTAACTCGTATTGAACAAGTAAATCATCATCTAAAATCTCCTCATTCTCATACTGACTGAATTGATCATAAGTAATTATACCATCAAGAAATGATTCTGCTAATTGATCATCTTTAATTTTGTAAGGAAATAATTTTATAAAATTAGGGGTATTTTGCAGAACTTCAATTTCCTCTGAGCTTAAACCTTCATTGTATGGGTTAAAAGAAAATTTTTCTTCTTGCTCTTCAATTTTAAATCTAATTTCCTCAGCACCATTATCTCTTTTTTCATTTCCAACATCATAAATATTTTTTTTTCTAAAGATATTAGTAACATCTTCTGGCTCAACTTTATCTAAAAAATAACCTCCAGCATCACCTTGATCATAAACCGGAATAGAGCCTTTTTCAATTTCTTGTCTTAACCACCAAAGCATCGGTCTTCTTTCGTTACCTACCAATCCAAATTGTGTTGGATATAAAAGTGGGAAATTTACTCTTTCGTCTAAATCAATTATTTCATACACGATGGTAGACCATAATATATCGTTATCATCTACATATCCATATTCAAGTGGGTCTTCAGAATCAGAATTAATTTGCGCTGTTGTTCTTACACCAATTTCTTCAGGAATTGATGCATTTAATAAATTACTTAAACCCGATTTATATTCGGGGTTCTGAGCATTTAAAGAATAGCTACATGTAATTAAAAAAAGTAAACATATTTTAAAATCTAATCTCCTCATGAATAATTATTTAACGGTTACTGCAATGTCAGTTTTAGGTGTAATTAATCCAGATATTTTACTACTTTTTACACTAATATCATATATACTTATACTCTCTCCTTTTTTTGCTTTCTTTATGGCAGCTTTCATTTTAGAAGACAATCTGTTACTGTTAGACTGACCAATATACTTTACCCCAACTCTCATCTTAAATGATACAACTCTGGGTGATAAACTATTATTAAGTCTATCGTCATCATAAACGGCTTTTAATGTAGAACCTCCAATTTTACTTTTAGCTACCAAAGCCTTCCCATTACCAAAAATTGCAGTTGGTTTTGGTAGTTTAATCACAGCAAAATCAATAGATGCTGTGTTTCCAGATGATTTATCTCTGGTTTTAATTGTAACCTTATCTCCTTTAGCTCCAGATAAAATATATTTTCCTGTTCCGTTTTTTTTCACTCCACTTGGTGAAACAATTTGGAGATCTGAATCAGAAACACCTATCATAGAAATCGATAGGTTATTATCAATGTCCCTAAAAACAACTTGCATATCATCATTACTGACAATTGCTAGAGACGGGTTTACTCTGTATATTTGTTCAATCGGGATCTTGACTTCAATTTTCTCACCTGAATCAGGATCAGTTCTATCAAAAATGATTTCACCAGTTAATGTTCTTTCACCAACACTTCCAACTCTGGTATTTAATTTTTCAAGAATAATCTGACCGTTTTCCATAACTTGAGATGGGTCATATTCTTTTCCGTTAATTACAATTCTATTAGCTATAAAAGTGGGGTCATATTTCCCAAGTGAAATAGTTCCCGTTAATTTATCCCCTCTGTAATAATTGTTTACATCTCCGACTATAGCTTTTAGAGTGTTAAGATTTTCACCTTCAATACTTTGTTTTAAAACAGTAATTAATTTATTTACCACATTTAAGATGTCTTCTTCAAGTAATGCAAGTTTTGTAATCGAAGCTATTTCAGGAAATCCTTCATAATTAAAGTTCAACCAACCTTTTATCTTGTCATCAGCTTTTCCAACCTTAACAGCATTTGTGTTAAAACTATTATTTATCAAAGTAATTATTGATCCTTTATTTTGATCCCATTTTTTCTTAACTACAGAATCATTTTCACCAATCTTTGAATTCTCAATTGCTTCAACAGAAATTTCTTTAAACTCATTCATTAATCTAACAAACTCGTTTCCTTTGTCCGTGTATCCTGTGTTTTCAGAATTTTTATAAGCTCCGTTAAAAAATAACTCGTCAAACCAAACAGTTTGATCCATTACTTCATAGTCAGGAATTGAGTCAGGAATTGAGCCATCAACTTCTCTTTTAATTTTATTTAAAGTCATTTTAATGGGCCTTTTCATTGAATCAGAATTAATGAAAGCCAATAAATTTTCGGATGCTTCAGAAACCAAACTAACTGTTTCAAACGGCTCCTTCCATTTTAAGGGTGATTCTTGGGCGCTACTTTTCATAGCGATAATCTGATCTTTATTATTACCGTCTAATAATTTTGATGATTTGGAAACTTCATTTTGAATAACACCAAAAGTAGCTAACACCTCTTTGGACATATTTAAAGCTAACATTGCAATAAATACAAGATACATCAGATTAATCATCTTCTGTCTTGCGTTTTCTTTTCCTCCTGCCATATTTTTTTATTTAAGTATTATAAAAAAAACAATATTATTTTTTATTCATAGCATTTAAAACACCACCATAAACATTATTTAATGCTTCTAAATTAGAAGCTAAAGATTCCATTTGCTCTGTAAGTTTACTAGCATTATCAGCAAACTCTTTATTGATTTTAACCAACTCAGTTGCATTATCAGCTCCTGATTTAGCAGAAGTTTCAAAATCTTTTATACTCTTAGTAAGACTTGAGACAACTTCTTGATCTAATTTTGCTTTTTGAAGCATTTCATCAACTTTTTTAGAAAGCATACCTTCAACATCAACATCTGGCATTTTTTCACCTGGTTTTGATTTACCACCTTTTAACTCAGGAAATGCTAACTCCCAGTCGTAGTCTTCACCTGGTGGATCAAACGCTGAAAGTGCAAAAATAATAGCTTCTGTTACCAGTCCAATGGTTAACATTAAATTACCGGTTAAGAATCCAAACTGAAAATGTGTAATTTTCATTAAGGCACCAATAATTACAACAGCAGCACCCATTCCGTAGGCAAAATTCATTTGTGTTTTATTAAGTAATCTCATAATCTAATTTTTATATTTTTAAATCTATTTTATTGAACTTCTTTTATTATTATTTTTTTTTGTTGTTGAATTTGTCATAGCATTTGCGGTCATATCAGCGCCGAGATAATCATGAACAGTTCTAAAGCCAATATAACTTCTAGCTCTTGATGCGTACTCATAATCTCTAGAACTAACCTGCAAGAAATACTTTACGTCTTTCCATGAACCACCTCTAACTACTTTTAACTTGTTCTCAGTATTATTAACACTCGGATTTATACTTGATGAAAACTCGTAAGCTTCAGCTTCATACGAAGAATCAATCCATTCAGATACATTTCCTGACATGTTATATAAACTGTAACCATTTGGATCATATGCATTAGCTTCGACCGTGTATAATGCCTGATCAACCGCATAATCTCCTCGCATTGGTTTAAAATTAGCCATAAAACATCCTCTGTCATTCTTAGTATAAGGACCTCCCCAAGGATACATCGCTCCTTGCAAGCCTCCTCTAGCAGCATACTCCCACTCAGCCTCGGTTGGAAGTCTAAACTCCGGAACTAAACTTTTCTTTTTCTTAGTTTTTTGATAATCATTTTTGGTTTTAGTTCTCCATTCACAAAAAGCTTTGGCTTGATGCCAAGTAACGCCTACAACAGGGTAATCGTTGTACGCATCATGCCAAAAATAATCATTGTGCATTGGTTCATTATAGGAATAATTAAAATCCCTCATCCAAACAGTAGTATCAGGATAAATCGGAACAGGAACTTCCTTTATAAATTTACTTCTTTTAGAGCTTGGCCACTTTTCATGTAAATAACTTTCTGTAACCCTTACAGTTTTTTCGATCTCATCAGTAAAACCGGAATTAGGATCGTTTGGATCTCTCTTTTCATAATAGACAAATGTCGGAACAGAACCTGGTTGGGTTACTTCGTCAATTCCACCATCAGTTTGCATTTGTTCATAAATTTGTTCAATTTCTTTTCTTTTTACCTCTTCAATTTTAGCTAAATATCCATTTTGTCCAGAAATATTAGAAAATTTATTTTTGAATAAAAACTTCTCAACATTCCAGGCAAATTTCATTTCGTTAAAAATCTCGTCCTTGGAAAGAAGAAATTCATCCATCACAGCAGCATAATCTTCATGAGGCCATAAACTTTTATCATAAGTTCCTTTTGGATTATTGTAAGTTGGGCCTATACCAACAAGTTCAATATCCCAATCTAATGTCTTATTGTTATTATTTAAATTGTAATTGTAAACATTCTCATCACTGTTGTTATCGTCTTCACTAGCAAGCAATTCTTTTTCTGATTTATACATAAAAGGATACATTGCATCTTCAATGTCATCAATTCCAGAAGCAAATTCAGCTAGTCTTGTTCTAATCACAGAGTCTCTAACCCATCTAACAAATTGTCTATACTCTGAATTTGTAATTTCTGTTTCATCCATATAAAAAGATCTTACAGTAACAGTTTTAGTTGGGGCATCTTGAATTGAAGGTAAATCATCGTCTGATTTTCCCATGATAAAAGATCCTCCAGGTACTAAAACCATACCATAAGGTTTTTCAGTGAAGTATTTCTTACCCTTAATACCTACAAGCTCCCCTTTAGATTTGCCTGCAGGACCATTTGACCCACAACTATATGTGATAAGTATGGAAATAAGAATGTAAAATATTTTTTTCATAACGTGTTAACTTGTAAAAAAAGTCCGGTAAACTTACCCATATAAATTTAAATAAACAAATTGTAAATTTACCATAACCAAATTATTTTTTAATTTAAAGAACATTTTTTTTAACTGCTTTGAACCATCTATCAGGTATAATACCGTTTTTAGCAGACTCATAATCACTGCTTGTACACGGTAATAACGCAGTTCCCTTAAGTTTAGTATTTAATTGTCCAGATAAAATTTCAATCCACCATCTTGAAGTAATTTTATTTTTATAAAATACCATTTCATAATCGTCAACAATGACAGTAAACCTATTGTAATCATCTTCATTATCAAAATCAGAATCTTTTATTCTACAATTAACTCCTTCAATAAAATACCAAATAATTTGAGAAATTAAAGCTTCTGTTATTTCATCTTCATTTGATGATTTATATTCGTAAACACCAAAAGAAGAGACCTTATTACTAATTCCGGCATACCGGCTGATTGCACATATTTCTTTACCGTCAAAGCCGTTTGGAGAAAATTTTTGCCTTGAACTTAATTCAGATGCTTTAATTGACTTTAAATCTACACCAACTATGTCAGCATCTCTTAAGACTGGCTCGGCAATACTAATATTTGCACATACCTCACCAACTCTGTATGCTTCAAAATATAAACTTTCCATTAAATCTATTTCTTCTTGAGAATTATGATAAGTTTGATATCCTAAATTTGAGTAGTTGAATAAATTATGAGGTTTATCCAAAATGATTTTACCTAAATAACTTAAATTATTTATCGGTTTTGATGAATCACCCAGATCAAAATTTGAATCAACATTAACAATATTTACAGTGTTTTTATATTCATCATAAGCTCTATAATTTGCATATAATAAATCTTGGCTCCCTCCTATTATGATTGGGATGATTTTCTTTTCAAAAAGAATTGTTAACAGAGAAACTAGTCTACTATAAGTCTCCTTTATTTCATTACCATGGATTAAATTACCCATATCTAATATGTTTTTGGACCAATTTCCAGGATAAAGATTGTAGAAAGACTTTCTTATTTCATTTAAATTTAATTTATCACCAAGATATTCTACTGAATTTCTATTTTCTGAAACACCAATAATAGCCAAATCAAAATTATCTAAATCTGGAATACCATTTTTTGCAGTATGAATTTTGATTCTATTTCCAAGAATTAAGGAAGACATCAGCTCGTTATGAACAATAAGATGGTCATCAACTGGCGTTAATAAATTGTCAAATGGTGATGTCAAAAAATCAGAGTCCATGATATTTACTTCTTAGTTTTTTTTGGCGAATTGGCCTGATATAATTCTTTTGCCTTAGTTAAATCCAGTGATTCAACGTCTAAATTTTTATCTAAGAGAATACGTTTATTTGACTTTACGAGATAAAATTTACCCCATCTACCTTTTTCTATTTTAATACCTTCATCTTCCCAATTGTGAATAATTTTTTCTCTTTCTTTTCTCTTTTTGTCCTCAATTAATTCTTCGATTTCTTCTTTGCTTAAATTATCCCAATCATAATTCTTTCCAACATTAATAAACATGTTATTCCATTTAATGTAGGGTCCAAATTTCCCTTTTCCTTTCTGTACGTCCATATTTTCATATATGTGAATTGGAGCATCAGCTTTTTGCTTTTCATCAATTAAGATTTTTGCTTCATTTAAAGAAATAGAAGTTGGTGATTTTCCGATAGGAATAGATATGAATTTTTTTCCAAATTTTATATAAGGACCATATCTGCCGTTATTAGCGACAACCATTTCACCGTTAACCTTACCAATATCCCTAGGAAGCTGAAAAAGCAATAATGCCTCATCTAGACTAACTGATTCAATTTGTAAATCTAAAGGCAAGCTAGCAAACTTTGGTTTTTCCTCATCTTCAACAGTCCCAATCTGAACCATGGGACCAAATTTTCCAAGTCTAACACTAATTTCCTTACCGCTTTCAGGATGCATGCCTAAAACTCTCTTTCCGCTTTCTCTAGTGGCATTTTTTTGAACATCTTCCACAATAGGGTGAAAATTATCATAAAAATTTTTCATCATTTCTGTCCATTCTTTCTTTCCGTCTGCAATGCTATCAAAATCTTCTTCGACCCTTGCAGTAAAATTGTAATCCATTATATTTTTGAAATGATTAATCAAAAAGTCCGTAACTATCATTCCTATATCAGTAGGTATAAGTTTCCCCTTGTCTGATCCGAATTTTTCGGTCAATTTTTCTTCCTTTATTTTATTATCTATAATTGATAATTTTATCAAATCTCTTACCTTGGGCTCAGTTGAGCCTTTATCTACATATTTTCTATTCTGAATTGTAGAAATTGTAGGAGCATATGTAGATGGTCTACCAATGCCAAGCTCCTCTAATTTTTTAACAAGTGAAGCTTCTGAATATCTGTAAGGAGGTCTACTAAATTTTTGTAAAGAATATAAATTCTTCATATTTAATACTTCTTTTTCAGTAAAGTTGGGTAAAATACCGTCCTCCTCATTAGCAGAATCATCCTTTGAAACCTGATAGAGTTTTAAATAACCATCAAATTTTATAACCTGACCACTTGCATAAAATAAATCATCATTTTTAGAGTTAGAAATTTTAATATTTGTTTTCTCTAATTTAGCAGGCATCATCTGAGAAGCCAATGTTCTGTTTAGAATTAAATTATATAATCTTTTCTGATCATAGTCGGAAATACTCTCTGGGGATATTGAAAAATTAGTTGGTCTTACTGCTTCATGCGCTTGCTGAGCACTTTTTGATTTTGTATTGTAATTTTTTGGATTTGAGTAAGACTCACCAAAGAGACTAATAACTTTTTTCTTTGCCTCTTCCAGTGCAAGTGATGATAAGTTAACACTGTCCGTTCTCATGTAAGTAATATGTCCTGATTCATATAGTCTCTGAGCGGTACTCATAGTTTTTCCAACAGGAAATGATAATTTTCTTGAAGCTTCTTGTTGGAGTGTAGAAGTTGTAAAAGGAGCTGGAGCAGATTTTGTTAAAGGCTTCTTTGATATTTCTGAAACATTAAAAGAAGTACCAATCATACTTTTGAGGAAATTTTCAGCCTCATCTTTAGAATTAAATTCTTTAGAAAATTTAGCTGTAAAATCTTTGTTGTTACTATTTTCAAAAATTCCTTCGACCCTAAATTTAGATAATGATTCATGATTTCTAATTTCTCTTTCCTTTTCGACTAAGAGTCTAACAGCAACAGATTGAACTCGCCCAGCTGATAAACCTCCCTTAACCTTTCTCCAAAGAACAGGTGATAATTCGTAACCGACTATCCTATCCAATATTCTTCTAGCTTGCTGAGCGTCAACAAGATTATAATTGATAGATCTTGGGTTACTGATCGCATGTGTAATTGCTGATTTAGTTATTTCATTAAAAACAATTCTTTTAGTCGAATTTTCATCTAATTTTAGAGTTCTAAACAAATGCCAGGCAATTGCTTCACCCTCTCTATCTTCATCACTGGCCAACCAAACAGTTTTTGATTTTTTAGCTAAGTCACGTAATTTTTTTACAATGGATTTTTTGTCAGTTGAAATTTCATAACTAGGCTTAAAATTGTCATTAACATCAATACCAATATTTTTTGAAGGCAAGTCTGAAATATGACCAAAACTAGACGCAACTTTAAAATTACTACCTAGAAACTTTTCTATTGTTTTTGCTTTCGCGGGTGACTCAACTATAACTAAATTATCTGCCATTTTTAGATTTTAAGTGTACAAATGTAGATTTTTTTTTCATAATGTTAGTTTCAAAAATTAAGCCATAAAAAAAAAGTTGATTTTATTAGCATGACAAATTGTCGTATTTTTAATATATTTGCGTGTTTAATCGATTATTTAACCATGAGCGAAAAAAATCCATATAAATTTAATGGAGATACATTAGTAATTGAAGATAATAACTCAGTTTCAAAATCTAAATCCGTGTATTTGGAAAGCTACGGATGTGCAATGAATTTCAGTGATAGTGAAATTGTAGCTTCAATTCTTTCAAAGAATGGTTATAAGACAACTGAAAACATGTATCAAGCTGATTTAATACTTGTAAATACTTGTTCGATTAGAGAAAAGGCAGAACTAACTGTAAGAAAAAGACTGGAAAAGTTTAACAGAGTAAAAAGAACTAACTCAAAAGTAAAAGTAGGAGTATTAGGGTGTATGGCTGAGAGATTGAAACACAAATTTTTAGAAGAAGAAAAAATTGTGGATATGGTAGTTGGACCAGACGCATATAAAGACCTTCCCAATTTACTTAATGATGTTGAAGATGGGAAAGCTGCGGTTAATGTAATATTATCCAAGGATGAAACATACGGAGATATATCTCCCACAAGAATCAATTCAAATGGTGTAAATGCTTTTATTTCGATTACAAGAGGATGTGATAATATGTGTACTTTTTGTGTAGTACCATTTACTAGAGGAAGAGAAAGAAGTCGAGATCCCCAATCAATTATTAATGAACTTAACGAACTTAATGAAAAAGGTTTTAAAGAGGTTACATTACTTGGCCAAAATGTAGACAGCTATCTATGGTTTGGCGGAGGGCTTAAAAAAGATTTTTCAAAAGCAAGTGAAATCCAACAAGCATCGTCTATAAGTTTCTCTAAATTATTGGAAATGTGTGCTCTATCTCAACCAAAAATAAGAATTAGATTCTCAACTTCTAACCCTCAAGATATGTCTTTAGATGTTATAAAGGTTATGTCTAAATATGAAAATATTTGTAATTATATTCATTTACCTGTTCAAAGTGGTAGTGATAATATTTTGAAAGCTATGAATAGACAACACAGTAGAAAGGAATATTTAGAACTAATTAAAAATATATATAAGATTATTCCTGATTGCAGTATAAGTCATGATATGATTACTGGATTTCCAAATGAAACTGAAAATGATCATATGGATACTTTAAGTCTGATGGATGAGGTTAAATATTCTTTTGGATACATGTTTAAATATTCAGAGAGACCTGGAACTCCTGCAGCAAAAAAACTCCACGATAATATCGAAGAAAAAATTAAAAGCAGAAGACTAAGTGAAATTGTTGAACTACAACTTAAACACAGCCTATTCAGAAGTAGGGAGTTTATCGGAAAGACCGTAGAAGTATTAATAGAAAAAGAATCAAAAAAATCAGATTTACACTGGGCAGGAAGAAATCAACAAAACACAACAGTGGTCTTCCCTAAAGAAAATTATAAAATTGGAGAATTTGTAAATGTAAAAATTAGTAACTGTACAAGCGCAACACTTGTTGGGGTTGCAACTGGTTTTTCAAAAAATAATTAATTATGATTTCATTACAGACAATAAAACAAAGATTTGAAATTATCGGAAATTCTGTTGGCCTAAATCGTGCTTTAGAAAAAACTATTCAAGTAGCTCCAACCGATATTTCTGTTCTAATAACTGGAGAAAGCGGAGTTGGAAAAGAAGTTTTTCCTAAAATTGCCCACCAGCTTTCGCATAGAAAACATTCAAAATTTATAGCAGTAAATTGTGGAGCAATTCCAGAGGGGACTATTGACAGCGAATTATTTGGTCATGAAAAAGGAGCATTTACAGGAGCTACGCAAAGCAGAGCTGGTTATTTTGAAGTTGCTGACGGAGGAACAATTTTTTTAGATGAAGTAGGTGAACTGCCTTTAACCACACAGGTAAGACTATTGAGAGTTTTAGAAAATGGTGAATTTATAAAAGTAGGCTCAAGTAAAGTCCAAAAAACTAATGTAAGGATTGTTGCCGCTACTAATGTTAACATGACTGAAGCAATTAAAAAAAACAAATTCAGGGAAGATCTGTATTATCGACTCAGTACTGTTGAAATAAATTTACCTCCTCTAAGAAATAGGGCTGAGGATATTCATTTATTATTCAGGAAATTTTGCTCAGATTTTGGGAAAAAATATAATATGCCAACTATAAGACTAGAAGAAGAGGCAATAAAAACTATTGAAGTTTATCAATGGAGAGGGAATGTAAGGCAGCTAAAAAATATAGCTGAGCAATTATCCGTTTTAGAAAAGAATAGAATAATTAGCAAGAGTGTTTTAAAAGATTATTTACCAAACTTAAACACTAATCTTCCAGCTGTAATTTCTAAAACCAAAGAAGAATCTGATTTTAATAATGAAAGAGAAATTTTATATAAAATTCTTTTTGATATGAAGGCTGATCTTAATGATTTGAAAAAATTAACACTTGAATTGATGCAAACTAATAATTTAAGTGAATTTAAAAAGAATAATGAAAAATTAATTAATAAAGTTTACAATGAAGAAAGTGTTTCAAATGATAAAAATGTTGAAATATTAGAGGTAAAAAATAACAAAAATAATATTAATGAAGAAGGGTATAGTACTGATTTTAACTATATTCAAGAAGTGAAAGCCATCGAATCACTATCAATCCAGGATCAAGAATTAGAATTGATAAAAAAATCTCTCAATAAGCATGATGGTAAAAGAAAATTAGCTGCTAACGAATTAGGAATAAGTGAGAGAACATTGTACAGAAAAATTAAACAATATAATTTACAATAGATGCGATCAAAAAAAATTTTATGTATTTTGATGTTTACAATTTTAAGTAATTGTAGCGTTAAATATAGCCTAACTGGGGCGTCAATTTCTGCTGAAACAAATTCATTTCAGGTAAATTATTTTCAAAATAATGCTCCGCTTGTTGAGCCTGGAATAGAACGTGATTTTACAAATACACTTATTGATCTTTTAATTAATCAAACGAGTTTGGATCTAGTAAAATCAAATGGTGATTTGATTTATGAAGGTGAAATTGTAGAATACAGAATTTCACCGACTACTGCAACTGCAAATAACACTGCAGCTCAAAATAGATTAACCGTAGCTGTTAATGTAAGATTTTTTGATGTTAAAGATTCAGAAGCAGATTTTGAAAAAAGGTTTTCATTTTATTATGATTACCCTGGAAATGCTCAATTGATCGGTACTCAAAAGGATACAGCTTTGGAAGAGATTTTTGAAAGAATAACTCAAGATATTTTTAACGCGTCATTGGCTAAATGGTAACAGATGAATAAAAAGAAATTTTTTAAAATAATAGAAAATCCAAAAAATCTTTCAAAAAAAGATATTGAGTTTATAAAAGAAATAAATAATGAATATCCGTTTTTTCAACCATCAAAAGCAATTTATTTAAAGTTTCTCAAAAACAAAAAGGATATAAAATTTAATAAATATTTAAGTTCTACTGCAATTCATACTAAGGACAGAGAAATACTTTTTAATTTTTTGCATGACAAAGAAGAAAATAAAAAAAGAAAAAAAAATATTTCTGTTAAAAAAGAAAAAAAAACAGAATATAATAGTTTTGTAAATTGGCTTGAATTAACCAATATAAAACCAATTGACAGATCTAATCAGAAAAATCTAATCAATAAATTTATTTCAAAAAAACCAAAATTAAATATATCATCTAAAGATGAAAATAACTCTAATTCAGAAAGTAAAGAAATAGTTGTGACATCTGGTTACATCACAGAAACGTTAGCCAGATTATATTATGAACAAAAAAATTATGAAAAAGCCATTGAATCTTATAGTATATTAATTTTGAAATTTCCAGAAAAAAAGAGTTACTTTGCAAACCAAATTAAAAAAATTAAAAGAAAAATTAAATGAGTTCATATTCTATATTTCTAACATTAATTGTAATTGTTGCTTTCCTACTAGTAGTTGTAATCATGGTACAAAATCCTAAGGGTGGCGGATTATCATCCTCTTTTGGTGGTGGTGGAACTCAACAACTAGGAGGTGTTAAACAAACTACAGATTTTTTAGATAAAAGTACTTGGTATCTTGCTGCTACTTTAATTGCTTTAATTTTAATGTCAAACATTACCTTTACTCAATCAGAATCTGTTTCACAATCAAAAGCTCTTAATTCAGAAGAAACTGTTGTGGATCCACTACCAATTAAAACAGAAAATAGTCCTTCTGATATAAATGAATAGTATCATCTGTAATTTTGTCAGTATTTTTTACTTGGCATGATTTATGAAAATTTTAAATAAAAATTCAATTAATATGAAAGTAAATATTCAACCTCTTGCTGACAGAGTTCTAGTAGAACCGCTAGAGGCAGAAACTAAAACAGTATCTGGAATAATAATTCCAGATAACGCAAAAGAAAAACCACAAAAAGCAATAGTTGTCGCTGTTGGTAAAGGAACTAAAGATAATCCTATGACTGTTAAAGTTGGTCATACAGTATTATATGGCAAATACTCTGGGACTGAACTTAAGTATGCGGGAAAAGATTATTTAATTATGTCAGAAAAAGATATTCTGGCTATCGTTTAATTTAAAAAATATAAAATGGCAAAAGAAATAAAATTTGATATTGAGGCTAGAGATGGTCTTAAAAGAGGAGTTGATGCTTTAGCCAACTCAGTCAAAGTGACATTGGGCCCAAAAGGAAGAAATGTTATCATTAGCAAATCATTTGGTGGACCACAGGTAACAAAAGATGGAGTTACAGTAGCTAAAGAAATAGAACTAGAAAATGAATTAGAAAATATGGGTGCACAAATGGTAAAAGAAGTAGCATCCAAAACTAATGATCTAGCTGGAGACGGAACAACAACTGCAACAGTTCTAGCTCAAGCAATAGTTAAAGAAGGACTCAAAAATGTTGCATCTGGAGCAAACCCGATGGATTTAAAGAGAGGTATAGACAAAGCTGTTTCATGCATTACTCAAGAGCTAGATAAACAATCAAAGCAAGTTGGTAATTCTTCTGAAAAAATTCAACAGGTAGCTAGTATTTCTGCAAATAACGATTCTACCGTTGGAAATTTAATCGCTACTGCATTTGAAAAAGTAGGTAAAGAAGGTGTTATAACTGTTGAAGAAGCTAAAGGGACTGATACTTATGTTGATGTTGTAGAGGGTATGCAATTTGATAGAGGCTACTTGTCCCCTTATTTTGTTACCAATGCTGATAAAATGATTACGGAGCTAGAAAACCCATACATATTACTATTTGATAAAAAGATTTCAAATCTTCAAGAAATTTTACCGATTTTGGAACCAGTTTCTCAATCTGGAAGATCTTTGTTAATTATCGCTGAAGATGTTGAAGGTCAAGCACTTGCAACTCTAGTTGTCAACAAACTTAGAGGTGGTTTAAAAATTGCTGCTGTCAAAGCCCCTGGCTTTGGAGACAGAAGAAAGGCTATGTTAGAAGATATTTCCATATTGACAGGTGGAACGGTAATTTCAGAAGAAAGAGGTTTTTCACTTGAAAATGCCGATTTAAAGATGCTAGGAACTGCAGAAACTATAACTATTGACAAAGACAATACTACAATTGTGAATGGGGCTGGAAAAGCTGCTGATATTAAAGCGAGAGTAAATCAGATAAAAGCTCAAATTGAAACAACTTCTAGTGACTATGACAAAGAAAAATTACAAGAAAGGCTGGCTAAATTAGCTGGAGGTGTAGCTGTTTTATATGTTGGTGCCCCTAGTGAAGTAGAGATGAAAGAAAAGAAAGATAGGGTTGACGATGCCTTACATGCCACAAGAGCTGCAGTTGAAGAAGGAATTGTTGCTGGAGGAGGAGTTGCTTTAATAAGAACTAAGGAAAAATTAGATAAATTAAAGTCTGAAAATTCAGACGAAACTACTGGAATTCAAATTGTTAATAAAGCTATAGAATCTCCTATAAGAACAATTGTTGAAAATGCTGGCGGTGAAGGGAGTATAGTTATTGCGGAAGTACTTAATAGTAAGAACAGCATTGGATACGATGCTAAAAAAGAGGAATATGTGGATATGATGAAAGCTGGAATAATTGATCCCAAAAAAGTTACTAGAATTGCTTTAGAAAATGCTGCATCAGTAGCTGGAATGATATTAACTACAGAATGTGCGGTAATCGATATAAAAGAAGACTCTCCTGCTCCAATGCCACCTATGGGTGGAGGCGGTATGCCAGGAATGATGTAATTCTAAAATAAATCTGATGTAAAAAAGAGTAATAATTAATTTTATTGCTCTTTTTTATTTGAACCATGGATTGGTTTTCTATCTAAACCGTGATCTTTCACAACTTGAACGTCACGATATTGACAACAAGGATCTAATAAGTTATAAGCTTGATTTGACGCTATTTCTTTATTAGTATCATGACCAATAGATGCTAGAAACTTATGAATTTCGTCAAGAGAAATTTTCTTTTCATTATAGACTAACTTCAATATTCTATTCTCAAGATTCCAATTGGCTAACTTAACACCTTTTAATCCTATTATATTTTTTTCAATTCTTTCTTCACACATCATACAAACCCCATCAACAATGATTTTGGTGGATTTAGTTTGAGCAAAACTATTAATTGAAATAAAAAAAACTATTAATTGAAATAAAAAAAAATTTGTCATTAATTATTTGTTTAATTTACATTGTATCTAAGTCCAAGATACGACATTCTTCCAAAAACTGGACCATAGATCATAGTCGCATCAAAATATTGACTAAAAGGATCATCATAAGAGATTATTCCATCACTTTGCTTATAATTTGTCAAGTTTTCAACTCCTAAATAAAGTTCAAACGAATCTGAGAAAACCTTTGTTATCTGAAAATTGATTAGGTCAAGCTTTGATGAGTAAGAATCTAATCTGTATAACTCTGGATTATTAACGGTTGAAGGAAGTCTTTGATTGCCTAAATGATTGTAGGTAATGTCAAATTTCCATTTTCTTAATTTATCATTTAAGGGACCGACGTAAGAAAAGTTTACGAAAAATCTGTCAGAAGGAGTTAACGGATTGTCTAGTCTTCCTGAAATATAATCTGTTTTAGCATCCGTATTTTTATAAGCCAATAATAAATCAATACTATTTGACAATGAATAAGATAGTTGTGCTTGAAAACTCTTAGCATAACTTCTTCCAATTAAATTATAAAATAAAATACTAGAGGGACTTTCCCAGTCAACAATAACCTTATTTTCAAAATCTGTAATGTAGTAATCTAAAGTTAGCTGAGAATTTCTATCAAAAAGGTTAAAACTCTGAATTAATGAAGCACCATAATTCCATGCAACTTCTGGATTCATGTCAAAATAATCAAAAGAATTGAATTCTGATGAGGCGTTAGCGTTACCAAAAAATACTTTTCTTGAACTATAGAATAATTTTTGATTTTCTGAAAAAAGATTAGCAATTCTACTTGACTTACCAGAAGAAACTTTTATGGTGGTTTTTGAAAACATCTGGTATCTTAAATGCAATCTTGGTGATATAAAATTACCTATAACATTATGATTATCATATCTAAATCCTGCAGATAAATTTAACTTATCAAGATCATCATAATTGTATTCAAAATATGCTCCAATTGACTTTTCTACTCTGCCTAAATCAAAAAATGATGTATTTAAATTATTAACAGATTCGTCATAATTATCATGCGTAAATGAAATACCTGTTTTAATTTTACTTCTAGTATCTCCAATTATAGAATTATATACCAGATTGGAATAAAAACTAGTATGTCTTGTATCATAAAAACTATTTCCAAAATCAGCCCCCAGATTAATATTGCTATATGACAATTGCAACCCTAAAGACCTATAAGTTATATCTGGATTAACGTATCCAAATTTTAAAGTACTCCTAATTATATTGGAATCTGCAGAACCACCCCAAGAATCGTTAATAGGAGGTCCAGGAATAATAGCAGGATCAAAATAATCAATTTCTCCATAGACCCTTTCATCAGCGATGTAATTAAAATCAAAAAACCCAACTAAGCCCTTATCTAGGTTAGTATACTGAAATCGATTCAAGATATTAATTTGTTGACCTGTGGGAGAATCACCAAAATTATCATTATTTCTATCATCTCTATTATCTTTTTTATCAGCATGTAAATACAAGCCATAATCAAAATTTTCTCTCAATTTTGTTGAGTAATGTGAGTTTAATTCAAACCTCTCCATGGAATTGTAATAGGAATTTAAAAAAAACTTATTATCTGAAAGTGGCTTGCGCAACTCTGCATTTATCTGACCCGAAATACTCTCGTAACCGCTTACAACACTTCCTGAGCCCTTAGCAACTTGAATACTCTCAATCCATGTGCCCGGTATAAATGTTAAGCCATATACGTTTAAAGCTCCTCTTATAGAAGGTATATTTTCAATAGATATCAAAATGTTAGGACTTGCTAAACCTAACATGTTAATTTGCTTTCTACCAGAAATAGCATCAGAGTAATTTACATCAATTGAAGGAGTCGTTTCAAAACTTTCAGCAAGATTACAACAAGCAGCCTTTAAAAGTTCATTTGAACTAATATTTAAAATATTAGCAGAACTGATTGTAGAAACTGATGATGTTTTTCTTTTAGTATTTATTGTAATTTCATCTAAACTATTATCAGGTAATAAAATTACTTTATCATAATCGTCTTTTAGGCTTAAAGTATCTGAAATATATCCTGTATGGCTTACGATAAATTGATTAATATTATTTAGATTTTGAATCATAAAATTACCTTCAAAATCTGAAACATCACCCATTGAATTATCTATTAAATATATATTTGCGCCAACAATAGGAATCTCAATATTGTCAACTAGTTCTAAAACTCTTCCCTCTATATTTTGAGAAAAAGAAAAAGTTGAGTAAAAAAAATAAATTATAAAAATTATAAAACGCATATATTAATTAATACTGCAAAAATAAAAATACTTATGCTAAAGTGCCAAATATTAACTTATTAATATAATGTGTTAACAAAATTGGATTCTTTGGCGTTTAATTGAGATAATTCAAGTTTGAATTTATTTATTTTTGAAATTATGAATGAGATAAAAATACAGTCTGCTTTAATTTCTGTTTATTCAAAGAATGGGATTGATCCAATCGTTGAAGAACTTGTAAAAAATAATGTAAAAATATACTCAACTGGCGGAACATATAACCACATCTCAGGTCTAGGTTATGATGTTACTGATGTTGAAAATATTACTGATTACCCTTCAATATTCGGAGGAAGGGTAAAAACGCTACATCCAAAAATTTTTGGTGGAATATTATATAGACGAAATAATGATAATGATATTGAAGAAAAAGAAAAATTTAAAATACCCTCTATAGACTTAGTTATTGTTGATTTATATCCTTTTGAGAAAACTGTCAAAAATGATTTGAGTGAAGCCGAAATAATTGAAAAAATTGATATTGGAGGTATCGCACTGATTAGAGCCGCAGCAAAAAATTTTAAAAATGTAACTTGTATTTCATCAGTAAATGATTATACATTTTTCCTAGAAATATATAAGCATAAAAAAGGAATTTTAAACATAGAGGATAGAAAATTATTTGCAACAAAATCATTTAAAACTTCATCATCCTATGATACTGCTATTAATAACTACTTTAAAGGGGTAAAAGAATCAATCTTAAGATACGGAGAAAACCCACATCAAAAAGGAATTTTTTCAGGAAAAATTGATCAAGTTTTTTCAAAATTGCATGGAAAAGAACTTAGCTATAACAACTTGTTAGATATTGATGCAGCTATGGATTTGATGAAGGAATTTAAAAATGAAAAACCAACATTTGCAATATTAAAACACAATAATGCATGTGGAATATCAATTAGGGATAATATTAAAGAAGCTTATGATTGTGCTCTAGCCGCTGATCCTATTTCTGCATTTGGAGGTATATTAATTTCAAACAAAAAAATTAATTTGGAAACAGCTAATACTATTAATTCTCTTTTTTGTGAAGTTGTTATCTCTCCTGAATTTGATTCAGAAGCTTTAAATAAATTAAAAGAAAAAAAGAATAGAATAATATTACTTTTAAATCATTATCCTGAAAAAGAAGAATTGTTAAGAACATGTTTAAATGGAATACTAAAACAATCTCCAGATAACATTAGTGATAGTGCTGAAATGTTAAAATACCCAACAGAATTAAAACCAAATAAAGATCAAATAGAAGATTTATTATTTGCTTCTAAAATATCAAAAAATACTAAATCAAATACCATTGTTCTAGTGAAAAATAAGCAATTACTAGCAAGTGGAACGGGACAGACTAGTAGAATTGATGCATTAAATCAGGCGATTGAAAAAGCTAAAAATTTTGGTTTTGACCTTAAGAATGCTTCTATGGCGAGTGATGCCTTTTTTCCTTTTCCAGACTGTGTAGAAATCGCTCATAAAAATGGAATTAATTCTATAATTCAACCTGGTGGATCAATAAAAGACAATTTAAGTATTGAATATTGTAATAAAAATAATATTACAATGGTTTTTACGGGAGTTAGACATTTTAAACATTGATGTTGCATTTATAGTTTTTTTATTAAATTTTTATTCTTAGTTTTACAAACTGGACCTAATTTTTAAGATTTTATATTTTTACTAATCACGTATGGGATTTTTTGATTTTTTGACTGAAGAAATAGCTATCGACCTTGGAACAGCTAACACTCTAATTATTCACAATGATAAAGTTGTTGTTGACAGTCCTTCTATTGTTGCGAAAGATAGAATTTCAAGTAAAATTATTGCTGTGGGAAATGAAGCTAATCTAATGCAAGGAAAGACTCATGAAAATATAAAAACTATCAGACCCTTAAAAGATGGTGTTATTGCTGATTTTGACGCATCTGAACAAATGATCAATTTATTCATTAAGAGTATTCCAACCCTAAAAAATAGGATTTTTTCTCCATCCTTGATTATGGTTATTTGTATTCCATCGGGAATTACCGAGGTTGAAATGAGAGCTGTTAAAGAATCTGCTGAAAGAGTAAATGGCAAAGAGGTATATCTAATTCATGAGCCTATGGCTGCTGCTATAGGTATTGGAGTTGACATAATGCAGCCAAAAGGAAATATGATTATTGATATCGGTGGGGGTACTACAGAAATAGCTGTAATTGCTCTTGGAGGAATCGTTTGTGATCAATCACTAAAAGTAGCTGGTGACGTATTTACAAATGATATAATATATTACATGAGAACAGAACATAATTTATATGTTGGTGATAGAACAGCAGAAAAAATAAAAATTCAAATAGGTGCTGCCACTGAGGATTTAGATAATCCCCCTGACGATATGAGTGTTCAAGGACGTGATTTATTAACAGGTAAGCCTAAACAAATAGATGTTTCGTATAGAGAAATTGTTAAAGCACTTGAAAAGTCTATTTTAAGAGTTGAGGATTCCGTAATGGAAACATTATCTAAGACACCGCCTGAATTAGCTGCAGATATATATAATACTGGTATGTACTTAGCTGGCGGAGGGTCAATGTTAAGAGGTCTAGACAAAAGGTTATCAACAAAAACAGATTTACCAGTTTATATTGCTGAAGATCCGTTAAGAGCAGTGGTTAGAGGAACCGGAATTGTTTTAAAAAATATCCCCAAATATAAAAGTGTATTGATTAAATAGATAAATTAAGATGCAGCGAATTATTTATTTCTTAATTAGAAATAAGAATTTTATTTTATTTCTATCGTTGCTAATATTCTCTATATCATTAAATATAAATTACAATGAATACAATAAAAGTAAATTTATTAATTCAAGTAATTTTATCTTTTCATCACTTTATGAAACTCAATATACAATCTCAAAATATTTTAATTTAGAATATCAAAATAAATTATTAGTTGCTGAAAATACTGAACTAAAAGAAATAGTTTATAATCACTTAAGAAAAGATTCGATCCCAGAAAAATTTAAAAATATAGGTTTTGGTGTGACTGCTAGCTCAGTTATAAAAAACAGTTATTCTAAGTCTAATAATTTTATAACTATTAATAAAGGCTTCAGAGATAGTATAAAGTTAGATAATGGAGTTGTATCTTCCAATGGAGTTGTAGGTGTTATTGATAAAACTACCTCAAATTTTTCTAGAATTATCTCAATTTTGAATACAAATTTATTGCTTAATGCTAAATTTAAAAATTCAAATCATTTCGGAGTTTTATCTTGGGATGGCTTAAATATAAATATCGTTCAATTAAAAGATGTTCCAAAGCAAGCAAAGGTCAAAATTGGAGATACAGTTGTTACAGGTGGTAATTCTTTAATCTTTCCAAAAGATATATTAATTGGCTACGTTGATTCGTTTAAACTCGATGGTTCTGAAAATTATCTTGAACTTGATATTAAGTTGTCTGTTGATATGACTAATATTGAAAATTTATATATAATAGACAACAATAATATTTCAGAAATAAATAAACTAAATGAGTAATATTTTTTCAAATATAATAATTGCGATTTTCCTTATTATTATTCAAGGTTTATTTCTTAATAACGTTAATTTTCTTGAATGGTTAAATCCATACATTTATTTATACTTCATAATATATTTCCCACTAAAAAGTAATAGAACATTATATATTACAATTTCATTTTTATATGGACTTATGATAGATTTTTTTTCTGATATGCATGCTATACATTCTGCTGCTTGCTTAATCATAGCTTATTCAAGACCATATTTTCTTAAATTATATTTCGGAATGGCATACGAGCATCAGGTTGTTAAATTTAATTCCCTTGAAATAAAACAAAATATATTTTACCTGTTTAATATTATATTTATTCATCATCTAACGTTATTTTGTTTAGAAATATTTGATCTTACAAAAATCTCACTAATTTTAAGTAATACTTTATCAAATTCAATTTTTACTTTTTTTTCAATATATGTACTATATGAATTTCTGCTAAACAATAATAAAAGATCATGAGAAGAAATTTTTTTTTCATTATAGTATCAGTATCTTCAATTTTATTCATTTTTAGACTTTTTTACTTGCAAGTTTATGCTTCAAAACCGTATTCAATATATGAAGATAATGCGATTAGAAAGGTTTTTACCTATCCTAAAAGAGGATATATTTTTGACAGAAACAATAAATTACTAGTTTCAAATCAGCCATCGTATGACATTATGATTATTCCTGGTTTAGTTAAAAAAATTGACACAAATGAATTTTGTAATTTATTAAAAATAACGAAAAAAGAGTTTAATAAGAAAATTCAAAAGACATCAAATTATTCGTTAAAAATTCCATCTGTTTTCCTAGCCCATTTATCAAAAAGTGATTTTGGAATTTTAGCAGAAAAAATTAGAAAATATAAAGGATTTTATATTCAGAAAAGAAATTTAAGAAAATACAATACAAAAGTAGGCGCTAATGTGCTGGGGTATGTAGCTGAGGTTAGTAGATCAAATATTGAAAAAGATAGCTATTATTCAACAGGAGATATTATTGGTAAACAAGGAGTTGAATTATCCTATGAAAAATATTTAAGAGGAAATAAAGGAATAAAGTTTATTCAAAAAGATAGATTTAACAGAGATATTGGAAGTTATAACAATGGAAATAATGATGTAAATTCTTTAGCTGGTAGTGATTTAACAATAACCATTGATTCTGAACTTCAAGAGTATGGGGAATTACTTATGTCAAATAAAAAGGGTGCAATAGTTGCAATTGAACCCGAATCTGGAGAAATATTATCTCTAGTTTCTGGAATATCGTATGACCCTAACTTATTGGTTGGAAGAGACAAATCAAAAAATTATTCTAATCTTATCAAAGATAGTATATTTAGTCCTCTTATTGATAAAGGATTACTTTCTACATTTCCTGCAGGATCCCCTTTTAAAATTATCGTTGGCCTAATAGCTCTCGAAGAAAAAATAATAAATAAGAACAGTATAATTTCCTGTAACGGATCATATATTTATGGGAAAAATAAAAAATCAATGAAGTGTCATTGTGGTGGTGGAAATCATAATATATACTCTGCTATTTCAAATTCTTGTAATTCATTTTTTGCTGAAGTTTACAGAAAAACTATAAATAAAAATGGTAATATTTCCGAAAATTATGATAAATGGAGCAAAACAGTGAAAAGTTTTGGGCTTGGTAAATTTCTAAATAATGATTTTCCGATAGGTAAAAAAGGAATGATTCCAGATTCTGATTTTTACGATAAATGGTACCCTGATTTTAAATGGGGAGCTTTAACAACATTATCAAATTCTATTGGTCAAGGTGAAATTTTAGTTACTCCGATTCAATTGGCAAATATGATGTCAGCAGTTGCAAATAAAGGTTATTATTACACACCTCATATCATAAAAGAAATTGCAGGCGATTCTATAGATTACAGATTTAGAAATAAAAATATTATTAATATCAGTGAACAGAATTTTGAAAATATTGAAATTGGTCTTTCAAGGGTTTTTAAAAGCGGTACTGGAAAACTTTTAAATATTCCAGGAATTGAAATATGTGGTAAATCTGGAACAGCCGAAAATTTTACCAAAATAAAAGGAAAAAAGACTCAATTGACTGATCATTCAATTTTTGTTGCGTATGCTCCAAAAAAAATCCAAAAATAGCAATAGCAGTTTTAGTAGAAAATGGTCATTATGGAGCAACTTGGGCTGGAAGGATTTCAAGCTTAATGATAGAGAAATATTTGAATAAAAAAATTACATCTAAAGACACTGAAATAAAAGTGATAAATAAAAATTTAAAATCTGAGTATGTAAAACCGTTTTCTAACAAACCATTTTCCATAAATACATTATGATTATTCAAAGAAAAAACTTCTTAAGGCTAGATTGGATTATCATATCAATTTATATTCTACTTGTTGGTTTTGGTATCGGTAATATTTTATCATCTAGTATTTCAGGGGAAGAAGTTTCTATTTTGGATTTAAATACTCTTTATGGTAAACAATTTTTATTTAGTGTTATTTCTATAATGATTGCATTTATTACGATTTATATCGATGTGAAATTTTATGAAAAATTTTCCAGTATTTTTTATTTTTTATCTATAATAATTTTATTAAGTCTCTTTTTTTTTGGTAAAAGAGTTAACGGTGCCCTATCTTGGTTTCCGATAGGAAGTTTTAATCTACAGCCAAGTGAATTTGTTAAAATCACTGTAGCATTGGCTGTTTCAAAATATATAAGTGATTATCAAACCGACCTAAAAAGTAAAATTGATCAGGGAAAATTATTTTTAATAGTATTAATTCCGATTATAATAATCATTTTACAAAATGATACTGGTAGCTCAATTGTATTTTTATCACTTTTTTTAGTTTTGTACAGAGAAGGTATCTCTCAAAATTATATAAACTCAATTTTTGGAATCATTATCCTTTCAATTTTAACATTAAAATTTTCAGTTATAACATCATTAATAATTAGTGTTTTTACAACAGCATTATATTATTTACTAAAAAGAAAGAGTAGAAATAAAATACTTAAGTTTTTTGCTGTTTCCTTGTTATGTCTAATGACTAGTTTAGGCACACTTTTTACATTCAATAATATTTTAAAAAATCATCAAAAAAATTATATAAAAGTATGGCTCAATCTAGAAAAAGATCCATTAAAAATTAAAAAAATGGAAAAAACCATTTTGTATAATTTAAATGAGTCAAAAAAGGCAATTAGCTCAGGAGGATTAACAGGTAAAGGTTATTTAAAAGGGACAAGAACAATGGGAAATTTTGTTCCTGCACAACATAGTGATTATATTTTTAGCACCATAGGAGAAGAATGGGGATTTATCGGTAGTGTTTTTATAATATTATTATATACTTCATTAATTCTTAGAATATTATATTTATCAGAAATTCAAAAAAACAAATTCAGTAGGGTATACGGATATTCAGCAGCAGCAATATTATTTATCCATTTTTTTATTAATATTGGAATGGTATTAGGTTTAACACCCACAATCGGAATTCCATTACCCTTTATAAGTTACGGAGGGTCTAGCCTTATAGCTTTTACAATTCTTCTATCAATTTTTATAAGACTTGACGGAAATAAAATTAATGAATGGTGAGTTTATTTTTTAATCTCTAGTTTTTCAGCAAAATAATCACAAAAATCTAACATAGTCTTAGTCATCTTTTCATCTTGTGTAGCTTTTTCATATGTCTTAGCTAGACTAGATAAAATTTGTAAAAAAAACACTTTCATTTCATCTAACGGCATATCTTTAGTCCAAAGGTCTATTCTTAAACTTTCCTTTGCTTTAGAATCCCAAATTGATAAAAAAGAGGCTTTAGCTTCTTTATTAAAAACTCCTCCATCATTAGCAGTCCATAAAATTTTTTCTGGAATTTTATTTTCGTCTAATTCTATATTAATTTCAATTTTTGATTTTTTATTTTTCATAATTTTTTAGGCTTATATTTTGATTTATTAATAATATCAACTGGATTTGTATCTAACATTTCTTGAAGAGATGACTTATTATATTTCATATAAGATTTAATAATTCTCCAACCAATAAACTTACCTATCATTTCAGATGACTCATTATCAAAATCAAGATAAAATCTTGAGAAAGGAGCATCATCAATAAACCTAGAGTTTAATTTATTGTCAGGGTCATATAAAATCTCATTTTCAATAAAATAAACCCATGTATTGTACTCATTTTTTAATGCCCATTTCATTTTTTTATCAGAATATCCTATTTTAAGTCTATCAGAATAATTTTCTATGGTTACGTCTTTGTAATATAATATTTTTCCGTAAAATATAATTTTATCTAAAAATGTATAGAAATTCGTTTTTGGAATTAATTTTAGGGCATACTCTTCTGCAATATCAGAAATGATTTTATTTTTATTTAAATCTTCTCTAATATATTCAGGTATATTTTCATAAAATCTATGATCAGATCCTAAATAATTATCTAATCCGATTAACAAAATTGAATCTGTTAGAATTATTTTGTTAAAATAATTAATATCAGTATTTATAGTAATAATTTTTGGATGATTTTGTTTGGGAAAAAAATATTTATTCTTTTCAAAAAAAGATGAAATTTGATCTTCTAATAAAACAAGATTATTAAACTCTTTATCTATTTCACTAAAAATCTCTTTCTGAATAGGGTCATTTAATCTGTTAATCCATACTTCATTAGTATATTTTTTTGGAAAAAAATACGGATATTTATCAATCACATTTTCTAAACTTGCAGAATCAGAATTATAAAAGATTCTTTCAAATCTTTCAATATTAATAGTTTTAAAATCTTTAATATTATTCTCAGCACAGGAAACAGTAATTAAAAGAATAAGTATGTTGTATTTTTTTTTAAAGTATTTTGGCAAAAGGATAGACATTAGTTTATTTTAGCATAACAAATATAATATACTTCAATTATAATTATTAAATGAAAAAATCAGAAACAATTAATTTCATAGTAAACTGGATAAAAGATTATTATAATAGAAATCCCATTGAGGGATTAATTGTGGGTGTTTCTGGTGGTATAGATTCAGCATTAACATCAACACTATGTGCTTTAACAGGTCTTCAGACTATATGTATAAGTATGCCTATCAAACAAAAAAAAGAACAATACAATAGAGCGATAAATCATATAACTTGGCTGAAAAAAAAATATAAGAACATAAATTATATTGATGTAGATTTAACAAATATATATACAGAATTTGATAATTCTATTAGCGAAAAATCAAATAAAAATGAATTAGCTTTAGCGAACTCTAGATCTAGATTAAGAATGATGACATTATATTATTATGCAACCATTAATAATTATATAGTGATTGGGACTGGAAATAAAGTTGAAGATTTTGGAATAGGTTTTTATACAAAATATGGTGATGGAGGAGTAGATATAAGCCCAATAGCTGATCTTATGAAAAGTGAAGTCTTTAAACTTGCAGAACAATTAAACATTAACAAAGAAATTATTTTAGCAGAACCTACTGATGGACTATGGGATGATGAAAGATCAGATGAAGATCAGATTGGTGCTACTTATGAGGATATAGAAGTTATTATGAGGAAACTAAATAAAGGCGAAGATCCTCTAAAATTTAAAGGAAAGTCTAAAAAGATTTACAAGATTTATAAAAAATTTAACGAATCAAATAAACATAAAATGATAGAAATTCCAGTGTGTAAAATTCCTCCTGAATTAAAATCATAATACTCTGTTTAATTTTTCAGAAAGTAGTTTTTTTAAATTTGAGTAATTCACCACCTCTTCCAAAATAGAATCTGGATTTTTATTTAAATCTTTATCTTTGAACCCATTCACCTTTTTATCAATTAAAAAACATCTTAAATTTAAAATTGTTTCAATCGTAAACTGGGCCAGTGAATTCTTTTTTGACTTGGGATATATGTTGTTTTTCTCCCAGTTATGCAGAAAATACTTTTCATTATCCATAATTATATTAGTCACTTCAAGCTGTTGAGTTTCTGATAATTTATTAATAAATTTATCTATATTAATCTCTTTGTTTTCATTAAAACACTCAATAATATTGAAATATATTTTTTTGAAATTATCATTTGAAAATTCCATTTCATCAATGTGCAAATCCATGTATACTTTTTCAAAAACTTTTAACGATCTTTTAGATAAATTAGTTTCTGTTAAACCTTGTTCATTTTGAGAAAAAACCTCTTCCTCAAAATCAATTAATTCGTTACCATACAATAATAAAATTTCTATAATTTTTTTTTCTAATTCATAAAGTGCGTTTATTTCTATGTTATTTTTATCACCCTTTACCAGTGAAATAGATTCAAATTTTCTTTTTGGTTTCTTATTTTGAGAATTAAAATCTTTCTTCCTAATCTGAGCTAAAGTACTATATAGTACTTGTTCGCTTATATCCATTATTAAAGAACATTCCTTAACATATATTTCACGTTTAATCTGATCAGATATTTTTGAAATACTTTCAACCATGTCTCTAATAGCAGCTGCTTTTTTGACGGGGTCATTATCAGATTTATTTAATAAAGATGCTTTATAAACGATAAAATCTTTAGAGTTATCATTAAAGTATGATTTGATCTCTTCTATATTTTTCCCACTAACAAACGAGTCAGGGTCTTCATTTTTAGGTAAATTACATATCTTAACATTTACCCCTTGCTCTAATATTAAATCTATACCTCTCAAGGTCGCTCTTGAACCAGCATCATCACCATCAAAGACAACAGTGATGTTTTTAGTAAGTCTACTGATCAGTCTAATTTGATTTTCTGTAAGAGCAGTTCCAGATGAGGAAACTACATTTGATATTCCACTTTGATGCATTTTTATAACATCTGTATAGCCTTCCACCAAATAACAATTATCTTCTTTGACAATTGATTGTTTGCTTTCATAAATTCCATATAAAACTTTACTTTTTTGATAGATTAAAGATTCTGGAGAATTAATATATTTTGCAATATTTTTTGAAACCCCCAATATTCTTCCACCAAACCCAAGAACTCTTCCAGACATACTTCTTATCGGAAAAATAATTCTACCTCTAAACCTGTCTATATTACTAGATTCTTTTACTATTATAAGACCGGTTTTCTCTAAATAATTTGACTTATAACCAGCTTTAATTGATGTAGAAGAAAAATCATCATTTTTTTTTATCGAATATCCGATTTCAAATTTTTCAATTGATAAGTCGTCAAATCCTCTTTCTTTTAAATAAGATAAAGCAATCGTCTTACCTTCCTCTAAAAATAGATTTTTCTTAAAATAATTTTTAGCATAATTAGAAATTAAAAAAAGACTTTCCTTTTCATTTTCCTCGATTATTTGATCAGCTGTTTTCTGAGTTTCTTCAACTTCAATATTATATTTATTAGCAATGTATTTAATCGCTTCTGGATAGGTGTATTGCTCATGCTCCATTAAAAAAGTTATAACAGTACCACCCTTTCCACTTGAGAAATCTTTCCAAATTTGTTTAGCAGGAGAAACCATAAAACTTGGTGTTCTTTCTTCACTAAAAGGACTTAATCCTTTAAAATTTGATCCTGATTTTTTCAACTGTACAAAATCACCAATAACCTCCTCAACGAGTGCAGTTTCAAAAACTTTCTGTATGGTATTTTTAGAAATCAAATGTTTTAAATTATTTAGCTATGTAATTTAATAAATTAATAATGATAAAACCTCTATTTTAAATTCAAAATATATAAGATATTTATCTTTTGAAATTTTTTAACTTTTATTTGCAAGCTGACCACAAGCAGCGTCAATATCTTGACCTCTAGATTTACGAATTGTAGCCTTTATTTTATTAGACTCTAATAATTGAATATAATTATCTAAAATACTTTTGGGTGCTTGTACAAAATTAGGGTCATCTATGCTATTATATTGAATTAAATTTACCTTACTTGGGACTTTTTTACAAAATTTTACTAAAGCCTTAATATCCTCTATTTTATCATTAACTCCTTTCCATACTACATATTCAAAGGTTATAATATTCTTGGTTTTAGTATACCAATACTTTAAAGATTCAGATAGTTCATCTAAATTCATTTTTTCGTTAAATGGCATGATTGAAGTTCTGACTTCGTTTACCGCAGAATGTAAAGAAACAGCTAGTTTAAATTTTACATTATCATCCGCAATTTTCCTGATCATTTTAGGAACTCCAGAGGTTGATACAACTATTCTTTTTGGAGACATACCTAAACCTGATTTTGATGAAATTTTATCAATTGACTTTACAACATTTTTATAATTCATTAGCGGCTCACCCATACCCATAAAGACAATATTAGTAAGTGGTTTATTAAAGAATTCTCTAGCTTGTTTACTGATCAAAACTACTTGATCATAAATCTCATCAGCTTTTAAATTTCTCATCCTTTTAAGTCTAGCAGTAGCACAAAACTTACAATTTAAACTACATCCAACTTGAGATGAAACACATGCAGTTATTCTATTTTTAGTTGGAATTAGCACACATTCAACGATAAATCCATCATGTAATTCAATTGCATATTTAATCGTTCCGTCAGTACTCTTTTGTGTTTTATGAATCTTAATATTATTTATAATAAAGTTCTTATCAAGAAATTCAATTAGCCTATCTGGCAAATTGGTCATTTCATAAAAACTATATACAGACTTTTTCCATAACCAGTGAAAAATCTGATTAGCTCTAAAAGGTTTAAATGAATTTAATATTAAAATATCTTTAAATTCCTGTTCGTTAAGAGATCTTATATCTTTTTTTGAAATCAAAATGATTTAAATAATTAACATTGAATCTCCATAACTAAGAAAATTATATTTTTCCTTAATTGCTTCTTCATATGCCTTGTTCATGAAATCATTACCCATAAAAGCAGATGTCATCATTAATAGGGTTGATTTTGGCATATGAAAATTAGTAATCATAGAATTGGCTATATTAAAATTATAAGGGGGGAAAATAAATTTATTTGTCCACCCGTTAAATTCATTAATCATACCCTTTGAAGAAACTGAACTTTCTATAGCTCTCATTACCGTAGTACCGACTGCACAAATTTTTCTTTTTTCAAATAATCCATTATTTATAAGATTTGCAGAGTCTTTTTCGATTATTACCCTTTCACTATCCATTTTGTGCTTGGATAAATCTTCAACTTCAACAGGATTAAACGATCCTAATCCTATATGTAATGTTATTTCTGAAAAATTTATTCCTTTTATTTCAAGTCTTTTCATTAGATGCTTTGAGAAATGTAAACCAGCTGTCGGTGCAGCTACAGCTCCTTCATGTTTAGCATAAATAGTTTGATATCTAACCTTATCCTCAGGCTCGACTTCTCTATTAATATATTTAGGTAGAGGAGTTTGACCAAGATTAATTAATAACTTTCTAAAGTCTTCATAACCGACATCACATAAGAATCTTAATGTTCTGCCTCTAGATGTCGTATTATCGATTACCTCAGCAACTAAACTCTCATCGTTACCAAAATATAGTTTATTTCCTATTCTAATTTTTCTAGCTGGATCGACTAAAACATCCCATAATCTTTGTTCTGCATTTAATTCCCTTAAAAGAAAAACCTCAATTCTAGCTCCAGTTTTTTCCTTGTTTCCATACAGTCTAGCGGGAAAAACTTTAGTATTATTTAATACAATTATATCATTCTCGTCAAAATAATCTATCATATCCTTAAATTGTCTGTGATGAATAGATTGATCTTCTCTGTTAACTACCATTAAACGGGATTCATCTCTGTTTACACTTGGGTATTCTGAAAGTAATTCTTGAGGTAACTCATAATTAAAATCTGAAAGTTTCATTCTCATAGCAAATATTTTAGAAGTTGCAAATATACAATCTCGATATAGGGGTTGTCAAGTAAATAGGATTATTTTATTTTGAAGTAATTCCTATTTTATATAGATCTGACCAAAAAGAAGGATATGATTTTGAAACTACTTCAGAATTTAAAATTTCAATATTGGTTTTAACACCCAAACAAGCAAAAGCCATGGCCATTCTATGATCATCATATGTTCTTATTTTTATACAAGAACTCAAAGTTGTTACATAATTAAACCTAATTGAGTCAGCAGTTGTATCAACCACTAAACCGAACTTACTTAATTCATTTTGTAAAGCTTCTATCCTGTCAGTCTCTTTAATTTTTAATGTGTGTATACCCGTAAGTTTACAAGAAACCTTTAATCCAAGGCATGTAACACATATAGTTTGAGCTAAATCTGGATTAGAAGATAAATCTAAAGATATGGGTTGTTGAATATTTGATACTTTTTCCAATTCAATATGATTATTTAAAAAGGTTGTTTTTACTCCAAAGCTTTCATAAATAGTTTTTACATGACTATCACCTTGAATACTATCCTTCTTAAAACTATTTAAGCTAAGCTTATAACCAATTGAGGCCATTGCAACAATAGAATAAAAATAAGATGCAGATGACCAATCTGATTCGACAATAATTTCTTTTGGTCTAGCACTTTTTAACTCTTTAACACGAATATAATTTTTTTTTGAGACTATCTCTACACCAATTTGCTCTAATAAATTAATTGTCATTTTAATATAGGGAATTGATGTTTCTTTCCCTGTTAAATTAATTTTTAAACCGCCATTTATTTTAGGAGCGATTAATAATAATGATGAAATGTATTGGCTACTGACAGAAGAATCAATATATATTTTTCCTCCTTTAATAATTGAAGGCTTTATTATCAAAGGAGGGTATCCATCATTCTCCAGATAATCAATATTAGCTCCAATATCCCTCAATGCATCTACTAAAATTTTAATAGGTCTTTGTTTCATTCTCAATGATCCTGAAAGCTTTATAGTAGATGAAGTATTAATCGAAAAAAGAGCTGTTAAAAACCGCATTGCTGTTCCAGCATGACCAATGTCAACATAATTTTTACTCTCGATTAGGGCGCTATTTAAAAACCTCGTGTCATCACAATCCGAAATATTTATAATTGAAATATTATTATAAAGACTTTTTAAGATCAATAATCGATTTGACTCACTTTTTGATCCAGGAATTGAAATATTGTTAAATTTTAAATTAGCTTTTACTAACAAACAATTCATTTAGCTTAACTTTTTATTTGAGTGATGTCTTTCATGATCCCTGTCGGCTTTCATTTTAAGTCTATCATCAAATGATTTTTGAAGATCAACTCCAGTTTGATTTGCTAAACACAATAAAACAAATAAAACGTCTGATAATTCTCCTGCTAAATCAATCTTTTCATCTGAATCTTTAAAACTCTGCTCTCCATACTTTCTAGATATTATTCTGGCTACCTCTCCGACCTCTTCTGTTAATTGAGCCATATTCGTTAACTCATTAAAATACCTAACCCCATGATTTTTAATCCAATTATCCACTCTTAACTGTAAATTTTTAATTTCCATAGTTTAAAATTTATTTTTCTAATATTATAGTCACAGGACCGTCATTAATAAGTTTAACTTTCATGTCAGCACCAAATTTTCCTGTTTTAATTTTTGATTTGACTAATTTTTGTAATTGTTCAATAAAATAAGAATATAAATTGACAGCCATCTCTGGTTTAGCAGCACTTATAAAACTGGGTCTATTACCCTTTTTTGTATCTGCATATAATGTGAATTGACTTACAACTAATACTTCTCCGTTAATTTCCTGAATATTTTTATCCATTTTTCCGTTATCGCCGTTAAAAATCCTAAGTTTTGAAATTTTATCTGCCAAATTTTTAGCAATATCTCTATTATCGGTTTTTGAAATTCCAATAAGCACAACCATACCAAATCCAATAGAAGAAAATATTTTATTTTCAATTTCTAAACTTGATTCTTTGACTCTTTGGATTATTAATTTCAATTATCTATGCTTTAAATTATCATCTTTCAAAATCTGTATATAACTTTCATATCTGGTTAACGAAATTAAATTTTTCTCAACCATTTCTTTAATTTGACATTTTGGCTCATTAATATGTAAGCAATTACTAAACTTGCATTTAGTTTTTTGCTTTAAAAACTCAGGGAAAAAATCTGTAATTTCTTCTTTTTCAAAATTAATAAGACCAAAACCTTTAATACCTGGTGTATCTATAAGCTTTGTACTGTTATTTAAATCAAATAGCTCAGCGTATGTTGTTGTATGTTTTCCTTGAAGATGTTGTAATGAAATATCGCCAACTTTTAAGTCTAAAGAAGAATCAATCGAATTTATCAAGGAACTTTTACCTACCCCTGAATGTCCTCCAAACATAATTGTCTTATGAGAAATGATTTTTTTTAATTCTGCAATATTATGATTATTAATTGTTGAAGTTTTTAAATACTTATATCCAATATCAGAGTAAATTTTAATGAGGTTATTTACAGCATTAGTTTCCTGCTTATTATAGATATCATATTTGTTAAAAACCAATAAGGTTGGAATAGAATATGCTTCCGAATTAACCAAAAATCTATCAATAAAACTAGTGGTTGTAATGGGGTCTTTTAACGTAATCACCATTACTAGTAAATCTATATTAGAAGCTAAAATATGTGATTGTTTGGATAAATTAACAGACTTTCTTACAACGTAGTTTTTTCTTTGATGAATATTTTGGATAATACCTATATTTTCTTCTCCTTTACTTTCTACCAGAAAGTCAACCTTGTCACCTACCGCTATAGGGTTGGTACTCTTAAAATTTTCAAGTCTTAGTTTGCCCTTAATTTTACAGTCATAGAAAATACCTTGTTCAGTTTTCACTGAGTACCATGAGCCTGTAGATTTGTAAACTGTTCCGGTCAATTATTAATTATTTTTTAATATTGTTTCTTGATGATTAATAGATTCTTGATGGATAGCCTTAAAAACCTTTAAAATAAATTCCTCACTCAAATTCTTTTCATCACCTTCAAGAATCATTTTTCCCAATATTTCATTCCATCTCTTAGATTGTAAAACCGCAACATTATTTTTCTTTTTTAACAATCCGATTTTTTGAGCTACAGTCATTCTATTTCCTAAGATATTAATTAATTGATTATCATATAAATTAATTTGTGTCCTTAAATTCTTAAGGCTATCAATATAGTCTTCATTGTCAGTTGTAATACCTCTTAAAATTAAATTCTTAGTTAAAATTTTTAAATCATCCGGTGTAATCTGCTGCTTTGCATCACTCCACGCATTATCAGGATCGTTATGTGTTTCGATCATTAAACCGTCATAGTTTAAATCAAGAGCTGTTTGACATAAATCAAAAATTAAATCTCTTCTACCCGCAATATGCGAAGGGTCTAATATTAACGGTAAGTCAGGAAGTCTTCTTTGTAAATCTATAGCAATTTGCCATTCTGGATTATTTCTGTATTTAGTTTTTTCATATGTTGAAAAGCCTCTATGTATAGCTCCAATATTTTTAATATCTGAAGAATAAAATCTTTCAAGAGCACCCATCCACAAAGACAAATCAGGATTAACAGGATTTTTTACCAAAACTATTTTTTTAGTTCCCTTAAGTGCCTCAGCTATCTCTTGAACGATAAAAGGACTCACCGTAGTTCTAGCACCAATCCATAAAATATCAATATCATTTTTTATAGCTAGGTCAACATGATTTGCATTAGCAACTTCAGTAGTGGTTAAAATTCCTGTATCTTTTTTTACTTTTTTTAGCCATTCTAATGCCAATGCACCAACTCCTTCAAAATTTCCAGGCCTAGTTCTAGGTTTCCATATACCTGCTCTATATATTGTAGCATCAGAATTTTTAAGCTGGTTTGCGATATCTAGCACCTGATTTTCCGTTTCTGCACTACATGGTCCGGCTATTAAAAGAGGATGTGAAAGATTCATGTCATCTAACCATTTTCTTAAGCTTTTGCTATTCTTCATAATTTATTCCTTTTAATATCGTTTTAATATAATTAGTTTTTTTTAGCTGTAACTCTAACTCTTTAAATTCAGATTTCTCAATTAAATTTTTAATAAGCTCAAGATTATATATATAATCAGAAAGTGATTTTAAAACATTAACCTTATTATCATCAAAAATATCAGCCCACATTTTAGGTGAACTTTTAGCCAATCTTACAGTAGATTCAAACCCACTTCCCGCCATATCAAAAATATTTTTTTCATTTTCTTCTTCATCCATGACAGTTTTGCCTAGCATAAATGAGCTGAGGTGTGAAAGATGAGAAACATAAGCTATGTGCTTGTCATGAGAAATGGAATTCATATAGGTAACTTTCATTTTCATTTTTGAAAAGATTTTAATTGCCTTATCAATAACCTCATCATTTGTTTTTTCACGATCACAAATAATAATATTCTTGTTCTGAAAAAGTCCATGATGAGCCGCAGAAGGACCTGAAAATTCTGTACCAGCGATCGGGTGAGCAGCAATAAAATTTGATCTATTTTTGTGTTTTATTACCGATTTACAAATCGAATTTTTTGTAGAGCCAAAATCCAAAACTATAGTATTAGTATTTACTTTATTTAAAACATTTGGAAGAATCTCAATTATAGATTTTACGGGAATGGCTAACAGTATAATGAAAGGGTTGATAATATTATCGACAGATGCTGTGGTGTCAATAATTTTTAATCTTTTGGCGCTTATTAAATTTTGTTTAGAATTATCAATTCCGATTAAATTTGAATCTGGAAAAAGCTTTTTTAACTCTATAGCAAAACTACCACCAATTAATCCTACACCAATTATGTAAATATTTTTACTCATAGTCTTTCAATTGCCTTTATTATTTCTTGCTCATTACTACAAAGTGAAAGTCTAATATAACCTTCGCCATTTGATCCAAAAATACTGCCTGGAGTTACAAATATTTGATGTTTTTCTAACAAATTATTTATAAAGTCAATAGAATTTATGTTCTGATTTATTTTAGCCCAAACAAATAATCCAGACGAATTTTTAGAATATGAACAACCTAGCTTATCAGCTAACTTCCAGACAAGCTTCCTTCGTAAAGTATAAATATTATTTAGTGATAAAAGCCAATCATTAGATTGGTTTAAAGCAGAAATAGCACCAACCTGAAGAGGGTAAAACATTCCTGAATCCATATTGCTTTTAACCTTTAGTAGATTTGATATAAAACTTTTGTTAGAAATTGCAAAACCAATTCTCCAACCGGCCATATTAAAACTTTTACTGAGAGAGTTTAATTCAATACAAGTTTCTTTGGCACCCTTAATATTTAATAAACTTATTGGGTCATCATTTAGAATAAAACTGTAAGGGTTGTCATTAATTAATAATATATTATTTGTTTTAGCAAAACTAATAAGCTCCTCAAAAAATGAAATCGAAGCATTTGCTCCAGTTGGCATATGGGGGTAATTTATCCACATTATTTTTACATTTGATAAATCTAATTTACTTAACTCATCAATATTAGGTAGCCAATTATTTTTCTCTCTTAGGTTGTAATAAATGATATCATTACCCAGTAAATTTGCAATTGCAGAATAAGTTGGATAACCAGGGTTAGGAACAAGAACTTTATCATTTTTATCCAAAAAAGACATTGAGACATGAAAAATACCCTCCTTGCTACCCATAAGAGGAAGTATTTCATTTTCAGGATTTAGGTTTACATCAAAATATGATTTATAAAAGCCTGAAATTTCTTCCCTAAATGATTTAATCCCGTTATAGCTCTGATATTTATGTGCATTTTTTTCATCCAATGCATAAATTAAATTTTTGATTGATAACTTTGGAGGCTTTAAGTCTGGACTACCTATTCCAAGGTTTATAACATCCTTTCCCTGATCAATTAATTCTCTAACCTCTCTCAATTTTTTTGAAAAATAGTACTCTGAAATACGATTTAATCTATTTGAAGGTTTAATCATTTTTTGAATTTTTAAATTCTCCTAAAACTTTAAATTCTTTAGCCATAATTTTAATTATAGATTTAGCTTTGGTATAATTAGCAAACTTTTCAAAAGTAACGTCTACAAAAAAAGAATAACGCCAAGGCGTTTCAACTTTTGGCATAGATTGGATTTTAGTAAGATTTAATTTACAGTCACTTAAAACATTTAGAATAACTGCTAAACTTCCTCTTTTATGATCGAGCTCGAATTTTAAGGATGCCTTATTAGTTTTTAACTTATCTTTTACACTTTTTTTATTTAAAACAACAAAGCGGGTTTGATTTTTCTTTATGGTTTGAATATTAGCAGAAATTAAATCTAAATCATAAGTCTCAGCAGCTAATTTACTAGCAATCGCTGCTACTCCTAAAATTTTTTTCTCGCTAATTTTTTTTGCAACACTAGCCGTATCTTTTTCTTCGATTAGTTTAATTGAAGGGTTTTCTTTTAAGAATTCTCTACATTGTAAAAGTGCCATTGGGTGAGAATGTACCTCGTTAATATCATTTAAAATCTGCCCTTTCAAAGCCATAAAATTATGAGATATTTCTAAATAATGCTCCCCAACAATATTCATATTATATTCGTCAATTAAGGCATAATTTGGAATTATTGATCCAGCAGTAGAATTTTCAATAGCCATTAAGGCATAGTCAATTTTATCTTCAGAAAGACACAAAATCATATCTTCAAAAGAAAGAAATTCATTTAAAACAATATCTTCTCCAAAGTATTCAGCGGCAGCAATGTGATGAAATGAACCTTTGATACCTTGTATTCCAATTTTCTTTTTCATAAAAAAAAAAGTCTCGAAAAATTCGAGACCATGTTTAATTAATATATATCTATTAAATAGCCCCTAATTCCTTTTGAAATAAAAGAAAAGATAAAAGCCTAAATAATTGTTATATAATTTCATATAAATATATCTGGGACTAATGTAAATAATATTTTTAATTAAAAAAAGAAAGTTTAACTAAAGAATATAATCAGTTGAAACAAAGTTTGAGTCATTTGACCCTAATAAATCCTTAATTATTTTATTATTAACATCATTATCTTTTGATGCGACAAAAGTTCTTATAGAGAATGACCTCAAAGCATCATGTACACTTAAAGTACTAAAAGCTGAATCTTTTCTACCCGTAAATGGATAAATGTCTGGTCCTCTTTGACACGAACTATTTATGTTTACTCTACAAACTAGATTTACCAATGTGTCAATTAATGGTCCTAACGTTGAAGTGTTTTTGCCAAATACACTAACCTGTTGTCCGTAATTTGATTCGGCCATATCCTCTAAAGGTTTATTAATATTGCTAAAAGAAATAATCGGTACTACAGGTCCAAATTGTTCATCTTTATAAACATCCATATCTTTTGTAACGGGATACAAAACAGCTGGAAATACATAATTCTCACAGCTAATACCACCGTTATTATTGATAATTTTTGCGCCTTTTGATTGAGCATCAATAATTAATTTTTTAATATAGTCTGGTTTATTAGGTTCAGGCAACGGAGTGAGATTAACATTCTGATCCCAAGGATTACCATATTTTAACTTATCTACCTCTTGAGAAAATCTTGAGATAAAACTTTCCTTAATATCTTCATGTACATAAATTATTTTAAGAGCAGTACATCTTTGTCCATTAAATGATAATGAACCATTAATACACTCTTTAATAGTTAAATCTAAGTCTGCATCCGGCATAATGATGGCAGGATTTTTTGCTTCTAAACCTAGTACTAATCTCAATCTATTTTTTTTGGGATGAGATTCCTGAAGAGCATTTGCCGATGAACTATGACCGATAAGAGCTAAGACATTTATTTTTCCAGATTCCATGATAGGGGTAGCTAAAACTCTACCTCTTCCGAATAAGATATTTACAACACCTGGAGGAAAATGTTTTTGAAAAGCCTCCATCAAAGGAGAAATTAACAAAACTCCATGTTTTGCAGGCTTGAATATAACCGTGTTACCCATGATAAGGGCAGGAATTAATAAGCAAAAAGTTTCATTAAGCGGATAATTATAAGGTCCTAAGCAAAGAACTACACCCAAAGGACCTCTTCTTATGTGTGCATTTATTCCACTATTTTTTTGAAATTTCGCAGAATCTCTATCAATTTTCTTGTATGCCTCAATTGTATCATAAATATAATCTACAGTTCTGTCAAATTCTTTTTTAGAATCATTGTGATTTTTTCCAATTTCCCACATTAATAAATTAACAACAGTATCTCGCTTACCTTTCATTTCCTCGACAAAATTTTCCAAAGCCTTTATTCTATCGACAACTTTCATTGTTGGCCAAAGTCCCTTACCATTATCAAATGCTTGGCATGCCGAGTCAAGAGCTTGAATAGCTTGATCTTTTCCAAGACTAGGAATTTCACCAAGCAACGTTGGTTTGTAATTTTCTTCTGAGGAAATTGTTGAATATACAGGTGAAAATTCTCCGTCCCATTTATGTAGCTTACCGTTAACCAAAAAGTTATCTTGTTTTATGCTCTGCTTGATTTTGAAAGGTTCCGGAATTGGACTAAAGTTATATTTCATATTTATAAAAAATTATATACTATCAATTTCTATTCCGAAAAAATAAATTATTAAGTTTATATATACAAATTTTATTTAGATGATGAATAGTATAATGCACAGAAACAATAAACAGAAATACTATTTGATTAACTATTTAAGTTTATTAATACCAGACTTTTATTTCAGATTAAGGCTAAATCATAAATTAAAAAAGATCGCAAAATCTGATTTTGATTATATAAAATCAAGAGTAAATTATTATAATAAACTTGATAAAAAAGTGTATTTACCTGATGAAACCCCGAAATTAAAATCATTTAAAATTAAAAACTTTCACAGGACCTATTTTTTTGACACGCATGAGTATTCTAGGTTTTTTAAAAACCAATTTAAATTAAATATGCTTTTTGGTGATATAGTTCACGTTCCCAATACACCATCAATTGTTAAAAGCAGACCGATTTCAGATCAAAATAATAATTCCATTTTATTTAAATTAAATAAGATTAGACATTTTACATATACCAATGATAAAAATAATTTTAAAGAAAAAAATAATTTATTAATTGGCAGATCCGCAATAACTAAAAAACATAAAAAAAGAATAAAATTTTTTGAAAAATACTTCGATCACAAACTATGTGATCTTGGAAAGATAAATAATAATGAAATTTATAATGAATGGTTAAAACCTAAAATTTCAATTGAGGATCATTTAAAATATAAATTCATTATGTGTGTTGAAGGGGTCGATGTGGCAACAAATTTAAAATGGGTGATGTCTTCAAACTCAATTGCCGTGATGCCCAAACCAGAAATTGAATCCTGGTTCATGGAAAAAAAACTGATTGCAGGATTTCATTATATTGAAATAAAAAAAGATTATTCAGACTTAGAAGAGAAATTAAAATATTATTTGAAGGATACTGAAAAATGTCTAGAAATTATTAAAAATGCAAATGAATATGTTTCTCAATTTAAGCATAAAAAAAGAGAAGATATTATCTCTCTTTTGGTACTTAAGAAATACTTTTATTATACTAATCAGATTAATGAATTTAAAGATCTGGATTATTAGTCATCCACTCTTTGGCTCGCATTCTGATTTCAGGCATTCTTAACTCGTCATTATTTCCACCACAAATTAAACAAACGACATTCTTATTGAAAATCTCATTTTTGAATTGCCTCAAAGCAGCTGTCGACATTGCTCCTGCTGGTTCAGCGGTAATTCCCTCGATTTTTTTTAAGTCTAAAATAGATTTACAAATTTCACCTTCATCAACTAATATAACTTCATCTAAATAGTTTTTGCAAAAATTAAAACTATAAGTGCCAACTTTTTTCACTGCAGCACCGTCAACAAAAGCATTAATTTTTTCTAAAGTTACCAATTGATTTTGTTGAATTGATTTTAACATTGAGGGGGCACCCAAAGGTTCAATTACAATTATTTTGGTTTGAGGGCTAAGCTGTTTAAACACATTAATTGCCCCAGAAATCAATCCGCCTCCACCGATTGGCACAAAAAGATAATCAATCATTTTATCATGATGATTTAATATTTCCAAGAAAACAGTTGCTTGGCCTTCGATTACCTTTAAATCATCAAAAGGATGAATAAAGGTCTTGTTATTAATTTTACAATCTTTTTTTGCTTCATGATAAGCTTGTGAAAAATTCTCCCCAATTAATACAACCTCTATATTTTTCTTTCCAAACTTTTTTACCTGATTAATCTTTTGATTTGGAGTCGTGACTGGCATAAAAACCTTTCCTTTATATCCTAACATCTCACAACTTACTGCAAATCCTTGGGCGTGGTTACCTGCACTAGCACAGACAATTCCATTCTTAACCTCATCTGCTCGTAAACTTATTATTTTATTGTAAGCACCTCTTATTTTAAATGACCTTACTTTCTGTAAATCTTCTCTTTTAAAAAAAATATTAGAATGATATATTGCTGAATAACTCTCTGCTTTTTCAAAAGCTGAATTAATTACAACACCCGAAAGATTTTGGCTTGCATTTTGTATTTTTTCTAACCCAATAAGTTTATTCACTAAAATAAATTTTTCATCGCAGTCATAGATTTTCTTAATTCTAAGCCAATCTTTTCCACTGGATGATTATTTATCTCAAAGTTAATTTTTTTAAGCAAGTCATGGTCAATTTGATGAGAATTATTACTTCCCTTTGCTAATAATGAACAATCCAAATATTCGATAAAATCATATAATAATGGTTTTGCTTTGTTGGCAAATAAATAACATCCATACTCTGCAGTATCAGAAATTATACTATTCATCTCGTAAAGTTTTTTTCTGGCAACTAGATTAGCAATAAGAGGAAGTTCATGCAAAGATTCGTAATAGGCAGATTCGTCTTTTATCCCTGCTGAAACCATAGTTTCAAATGCTAATTCAACACCTGACTTTATGAAAGCTATCATAACAATTCCATTTTCAAAATATTCTGATGTAGAAATTTCATGAGAAGATGAAGATGTTTTTTCAAAATTGGTGTTTCCGGTTTCTTCTCTCCAATTTAATAGCTTGATATCATCATTATTCCAATCCTTCATCATTCCAGTAGAGAACTCACCAGAAATTATATCGTCCATATGTTTTTCAAACAAAGGCATCATAATTGATTTTAGTTTATCAGAAAGTTCACAAGCTTTAATTTTTGATGGATCAGATAATTGATCCATCATTTTTGTTATTCCTCCATGTTTTAGGGATTCGGTTATCACTTCCCAACCATTTTGAAGAATCTTTGAGGTATAATTTTTATCAATACCGGCTAAAACCATCTTATCAAATAATAAAATTGAAGCCGTTTGAAGAACACCACATAAAATAGTTTGTTCACCCATTAAATCACTTTTAACCTCAGCTACAAAAGAAGATTCTAAAACACCTGCTCTGTGTGAACCCAAAGAAAAAGCGTAAGCCTTTGCTAATTCTAATCCGATCCCGTGAGTATCATTTGCACTGTGGACTGCAATTAATGTCGGGACTCCAAATCCTCTTTTAAATTCTTCTCTGACCTCTGTTCCAGGACATTTTGGAGCCACCATAATAACGGTTATATCTTCTCTTATCTTTACTCCCTCCTCAACAATATTAAACCCATGAGAATATGACAAAACTGAATTTTGTTTCATCAACGGCATAACTGCTTTTACTACATGAGTGTGGTTCTTATCTGGTGTTAGATTAATGACTACGTCTGCAGAAGGAATTAAATCTTCAAATGTACCAACATTAAATCCGTTAGAGCTAGCATTAATATAAGACTGCCTTTTGGATGCAATAGATGACTCTCGTAATGCATATGAAATATCTAAGTCTGAATCCCTCATATTTAATCCTTGATTTAAACCTTGAGCTCCACAACCAATTATTACAATTTTTTTATTCAAGAGAATAGAGTTTTTATCACTAAACTCATCTAAATTCATAAATCGGCACATAGATAACTGATCGGTTTTCTCTGATTCAGTCAATGAATTAAAATAATTATTCATTTTTATTTTTTTTAAAATTGGTTAATATTTCAGAAATCATCAGCGGAGACTTAGTAACTGCTATTCGAGCAGATCTTACGAATTGCAAAATTCCATATTCACTTAGTTGATTATAAAGCTCGTCTAACTCATAAGTCCTTCCAGACTTTTCTATTACAAAAAACTCAGGGTTTACAGTAACGATTACTGCATTACTTTCCTTGATGATATTTTGAATTTGTCTGTCATCAAAAAGTAAAGATGATTTTATTTTAAAAAGACAAGATTCTTGATAAATCGTTTCCTCATCAGTGTGATAATATGATTTTATTACTTCAACCTGTCTATTAATCTGACCAACAATTTTCTTAATCTGAGTTTCATCGGTAATAACCAAAATTGTCCACCTCTGAACACTTTCAATTTCTGTCATAGACGAATTAAAACTTTCGATGTTAATATGTCTTCTTTGAAAAATTGCAGAAATTCTGTTCAATAATCCAACGCTATTTTCAGTGTATATTGAAACTGTGTATTTATTTTCTTTTTTCATTATATTTTTAACTTAATCTGATTTCTGAAACTGAACACCCCGTAGGTATCATTGGAAATACATTGCCTTCTTTTTCAACTACAACTTCTAAAAAATAAGGCTCCTCAGATTTAATCATTTCTTCAACTGCCTGTGCTAAATATTTACGTTCCGAAACTCTTTTTGCCTTGAGATAATATCCTTCAGCTATTTTTACAAAATCTGGATTTACCATTTCCGTTGATGCGTATCTTTTATCAAAAAACATTTGTTGCCATTGTCTTACCATTCCTAAAAAATCATTATTTAATACAACAATTTTTACAGCAGCTTTTGTCTGAAAAACAGTACCAAGTTCTTGAATAGTCATTTGGTAACCACCATCTCCGATAACAGCAATAACTTCTCTGTCTGGAGAAGCCATTTTAGCGCCAATTGCTGCGGGTAAAGCAAACCCCATTGTTCCTAATCCACCAGAAGTAATATTACTTTTTGATTTATTAAAATTTGCATATCTGCATGTAACCATCTGATGCTGACCTACATCAGAGACTATTGCTGCATCACCATTTGTTTGAAGGTTAATTTCTTTGATCACTTCACCCATAGTCAAGCCTTTTTTAGATGGATTTAATTCGTCATAAATCACTTTATCATATTCAATTTCGTAAAGCTTTTTAAATTTATCAAGCCAATTTTTGTGAGATTTTTTAGTGATGAATGGTTTTATTTTAGAAAGAGTGTGTTTCGCATCACCAAGTACAGCAATATCAACTTCAATATTCTTATTAATCTCGGCAGGATCAATCTCAAAATGAATAATTCTAGCCTGCTTTGCATATCTAGTAATGTCTCCAGTTACTCTATCATCGAACCTCATACCTATAGCGATAAGCACATCACATTCATTGGTTAAAACATTGGGTGCATAATTACCATGCATTCCAAGCATACCCACATTTAAAGGGTGAGATGTCGGAATGGCTGATGCACCTAATATTGTCCATGCAGCTGGAATTCCTGACTTTTCAATCAGTTCTTTAAACTCATTTTCTGCATTTCCTAAAATAACTCCTTGACCCCAAACTATAAAAGGTTTTTTAGCATTATTAATTAGTTCAGCTGCCTCTTGAATTTTATCCATTTCAATAACGGGGATTGGTTTATAACTTCTTATTCCGTTAATCTTTTTATAGGAAAAATTAAATTCTTCAAATTGAGCATCTTTAGTAATATCAATTAATACAGGACCTGGTCTTCCGCTTTTGGCTATATAAAATGCTTTTGCAAGGATTTCAGGGATTTCTGAAGCTTTGGTTATTTGATAATTCCATTTAGTTATAGGAGTTGAGATACCAATAATATCCGTTTCTTGAAAAGCATCACTTCCAAGTAAATGTGAACTAACTTGGCCTGTAATACAAACCATCGGAGTTGAATCAATTTGAGCATCAGCTATTCCCGTTACAAGGTTTGTTGCTCCAGGACCAGACGTGGCAATAGCCACACCAACCCTTCCTGAAATTCTAGCGAATCCCTGTGCTGAATGAGTTGCACCTTGTTCATGTCTGGTAAGAACATGATGTATTTTGTCCTGAAACTTATATAATTCATCGTAAACAGGCATTATTGCTCCACCTGGATAACCATAGATTATATCAACACCTTCTTCTAAAAGACATCTTATTAAAGCTTCACTTCCTGAAATTTTAGACATAATATATTTTAATTAAATTCATCTGTTACACATCCTTTTGAAGCAGAAGAAACTATGTTCGCGTACTTAAAAAGAGAACCGTTACTTGCCTTTATCTTTGGTTGAGACCAATTGTTTTTTCTGTCAATTATTTCCTGCTTAGTGAGATTAACATTAATCTTATTTTCACTTGCATCAATTGAAATCTCATCTCCGTTTTTAATCATTGCAATTGTTCCTCCAACCTGAGCCTCTGGGGTAATATGGCCAACGACAAATCCGTGAGTTCCACCTGAAAATCTTCCGTCTGTGATCAAAGCAACTTCGTTACCCAGTCCTGCCCCTATGATGGCTGCTGTAGGTTTTAACATTTCAGGCATACCTGGGCCTCCTTTTGGCCCAACATATCTAATAACAACAACATCCCCCGCTTCAACTATGCCATTTTTAATACCATTATTAGCATCTTCCTCAGAGTCAAAAACTTTCGCTTTACCAGTAAATTCAAGCCCTTCTTTTCCTGTAATCTTTGCAACACTACCTTCACTGGCAAGGTTTCCATATAATATTTGAATATGACCCGTTTGTTTAATTGGACTTTCGAAAGATCTTATAACGTCCTGATTAAATGTTAAAGGTTCTATATTTTGAAGATTTTCCCTTACAGATTTTCCGGTTACCGTTAAACACTCGCCATGCAAATAATCGTTATCTAATAAATATTTTAAAACTTTTGGAACGCCACCTATCGCATGTAAATCTTCCATCAAATATTTACCACTAGGTTTTAAATCAGCAATAAATGGTGTTTTATCACTTATTCTTTGGAAATCATCTAAAGAAAAATCTATTTTAGAAGCTCTTGCAATTGCTAAGAAATGTAAAACAGCATTTGTTGAGCCCCCCAATGCAACTACAGTTGTAATAGCATTTTCAATTGATTTTTTATTTATAATATCAAGAGGCTTAATATCATTTTCAATCAACAACTTAACTGCTTTACCAGCCTCTTTTGAAATATTTTTTCTCTGATCATTATTTGCTGGCACAGACGAAGAATAAGGTATTGACATACCTAAAGCTTCTATCGCCGAAGCCATCGTATTGGCGGTATACATTCCTCCGCAAGCACCTGATCCGGGACACGATTTTTTTATAATACTTCTGTATTCATTATTATCAATTTTTCCAGAAACATTGCCACCCCAAGCTTCAAATGCTGAAACAATATCAAGTTTCTTATTTTTATGACATCCTGAATCTATAGTTCCGCCGTATAATAAAATAGAAGGTCTATTTAAACGAATCATACCCATTAATGCACCAGGCATATTTTTGTCGCATCCTACAACTGTAATTAATCCGTCATAGCTCATTGCCTGAACTACAGTTTCCACAGAATCAGCAATTATGTCTCTAGAGGGTAAAGAATATCTCATTCCAGGAGTTCCCATTGAAATTCCATCGCTAACCCCTATCGTGTTAAATATTAAACCGACATAATTAATTGACTCAACCCCAGTCTTTACATCTAAAGCTAACTTATTTAGATGCATATTACACGGGTTTCCTTCGTAACCGGTACTTGCAATTCCTATGAGTGGCTTTTCAAAATCTTCGTCTGAAAAACCTATAGCATAAAGCATAGCTTGAGCAGCAGGTTGTGAATCGTCTTGAGTAATTACGCGACTATATTTATTTAATTTTTTCATTTTTAGCAATAAAAAAAAGTAAATTATCTCCTTAAGAAATCTATCTGGAAATAATTTACTTCATAAAGAAAAACTTTTTCTTTAATTAAAAAAAGTATTCTTAAAAAAATTTACAATGAATATATCAATCTCAATGTTATAAATCGGGGCTGAATAAAATATTCAGAGGTACTAACAGAAATATTTGATACACTTGATTGACTTTGAGATTTTGTATCCAAAAGATTTGAAGCTTTGATTTCAAATTCCCATTTACTGTCCTGATCTGCTCTATAAGATAATGATGCATCAAAAAATTTATAATTATTTAAAACAGCATTTTGATCCTTAAATTTAGTTGTTGAATAATTTGTTCTAAAAGTGAATGATTTTAGTATTAAAGCATCTATCTCAACAAAAGGACTTTCAGTAAAATATTTTGTCTCTAAAGTTCCGATATTAGTTTCACTTACAGAATACTTCATTCCTGCTTCGATATTAGGAGCGTTTTTAAAAAGTGTTCTTATTGAGCTATTATAACTTTGTGAAAATGTTTCGTTAAGACTTGGTGCTGAAGTATCACGGATAAATTGATTAAATTTTGATAAATTTAAACTGGCTCCTAAAGTCCCTCTAATTTTGCCATATGATCTTTGATATCTGCCATATACTGATAAATTTTCATCAGCAAAAGAAGAGTTGAAAGGATTGCTGGTAGCAATAACACTTTCAAAACTTGTTAAGTTTCTTATTTGATCTATTGACTTATTATAATTTATTCCCGCGTAAACATTTGTATAATTAAATAAATTAAAACTGTAATAATTTAAACTAATATTGTGAGAAATAGCATTTTGTAAATCTTGAGTTCCAATAAAAAGTGAATTATAATTATTCAAAACTAGACCTCTTGCAATTTTGGTTATATCAGTAAATTGAGTTCTCATTGCATAGTTTAATCTTAAAGACTCACTATCCTTTAATTGAATAATCATATTAAAATCTGGAAGAATTTTAAAAAAAGATTTTTTATAAGAAAAACTGGAATCAAAGGATCCACGCTGATTGTTTTCAGAATTATATGAATGAGCCGTAAATCCAGGACTAATGGTGAATTTACCTGTTTTTAACCTGTAATGTAATCCTAAATATATATCGTTAAATAAATAGCTGACGTCATTAGAGTCTAAACCTTCATTTACTAAAGATGTAGAATTGTAAATATTTTCATCATATTCAGAAAGGTATTGAAATATTTCCGAATCAAAATCTTGCTTACTATAAATTGTTCCAAGTGTTAAGTTTAAATCACTCTTCTTATTTAAAATATTCCAATAATCAAGTTTTGCATCTAACTGATTTGACTTTACTCTTTTATCTTGTGCAATATTATAAAAAGGAAGAGAGTTGTCTAAACCAAGACCTATCGCCGTAGTCTGATAATTACTGCTATTTTCTAGCAAAGCATTATAAAATGGATCTTCATCTTTTATCAAATGTTGAGCCTCTAGTGCGAAAATATTTTTCTCATTTAATGTATAATAATAATTTAAATTTTGATTGATGCTAAAAGTTTCTGCCTCATCTAATTGTTCAATTGAACCAATAACAGACGAAAAATAATTTTGATCCTGAGACTCGTTTGTAACCCTTCCTAAAACCTCATAATCAACTTGATTGTTAACATTAGGATTAAATTTTAAAGAGAATTTACCAATTCCTAATTCACTTGTTTGCGAAGTATTAGTTTGGGTATTCTCATCAGGGATATTATCAGTTAATCCAACATATTGTGTAGAGTTATTTTGCTGAATCTCTGTATCGCTATTTGTTAAAATTAAAAAAGCTGAATAGTCTAATTTCTTTGATGGTGAAAAACTTGAATTAACAGCGATAAATTCGGTATTTATATCTTTGGCTTTATTATTTTGGAGTTGTAAAAAACTAAGATTGTTGTTGCCCAAAGAAATATTTGTTCCACTTTTTCCGCTAGGACTATTAAATCCACCTGAAAAATTCCAATAATCTCTTCTTGTAAATGCTTGCTCTCCAATATTATTTAAATCTCCTATCACATTGATACTGTATGTTGGACTATAAAAAAATAATTTTGGTTGAAAAATATGTAAATCTAGATCCTGATTTTGTGTATAGTTTGGAGATTCACCCAAGCCAGCTAGTATATTTCCAAACCAAAACTTATCTTTTCCCTTTTTAAGTTTAATATTAATGGCGATATTATCTTGATTATTTTGAACAGAACTTAATTGTCCAACTTCGGAATAGTTTTTCAAAATCTGAACTTTATCAACCGCACTGGAAGGGATATTTTTGGTGGCAATTTTAGAATCCCCATCAAAAAAATCTTTTCCTTCAACCATTACCTTAGAAACTGTTTTTCCTTCAACCTCAATTTCTCCGTCATCATTTATCTCTACACCAGGGAGGTTTTTTAAAACATCTTCTAGCTTTCTTTCGGTTCCTGTTTTGAATGAATCAGCATCATAAACTAGTGTATCTCCACTGATTACCACAGGCATTTCATATGTCAATTCAACTGCATCAAGTTGATTATCTTGTATTAATGAAAAGTCCTTAATAATATCTTGTTCACTAGTCTTAAACGTCTGTGAGTAAGTAGCCATTCCAATATAACTTACCTGAAGATTATAGGAGCTATTCTTTTTTAAGGATAATTTGTAGTTACCATCAGTATCAGACATAGCAAAAGTTTCTAAATTATCAGATTCAGAGTCAATTATAATTATATTTGCTAATTCAAGAGGAGCCCCAATACTGTCAGTCACTTTACCACTCATTTTTATTTGAGAATAAATTATTGTATTTGTTAACAGAAATAGTACTAAAAGTTGTTTTTTCATTTTGCTAATTATTAATTGATAATTCATACATGTCTTTTGGAACCCTAGGATTCATCAACTTAAACCATAATACAGGGATAAATGTCAATAAAATACTTGTTGGATAACCAAAAGGTAATTGAGGTGATTTGTCTATTGATTTTAAATTTTGAAATTTAGTAACCGAAACTCTATGATGATCACTGTGTCTAGTTAATTCATATAAAACTATTCTTCCTAAAATATGGTTTGAATTCCATGAATGATTATCGGTTACCCTTTCATATCTACCGGAAGATAGTTTTTTTCTTAAAAGCCCATAATGCTCAATATAATTTACACATTCAAACATCAAAATTGAAAATATGGCAGCAGAAATAGCAAAGATAAATCCTTTAAAGGAAAATAAGATTAGGACTACAAGTAGATATACAAATTGAATAATTGCATACCAAAACATATCATTGTATAAAGAAAAAAAAGAAATATTATTTTCTTTTAATCTTTTTTTCTGAATTTCAATTGCTGAGAAAAATTCACCTTTCATAGCACTTATCCAAAACGAATAAATAGGCTGATTAAATTTTGCAGTAACAGGATCATCTGGAGTAGCTACATTCAAATGATGGCCAAAATTATGTTCTAAATAAAAGTGCATATATAAAGATGGAATCAATAAAAATTTTCCAAAATATTTTTCAAATGTTTTTGTCCTGTGACAAAGTTCATGAGCAACGTTGATTCCGTTAGAAACAATTACCAAACCTACTGTTAAGATTCCTGCTATAAATTCAACAGAAAAAAAATCATGATTTTTAATATTAATTAAAGCATAAATTAATATTAAAAAAACCAGAGGTATATTCAAATATAACATAACGTCAAAAAGCCAATGAGTAGATTTTTTATCTCTTTGTGTATCAATTTTATTTAATTTAAAAAGGGTTAAAAGCTGTTCAACAACAGGAATTAATATATATATATATACTGGGGTAATTAACAACCAAAAACCCTGCATATAAATTCCCATAATAGCAGATAAAGGAATTGAGTATGCCATAAAATACTTTAAATCACTTAAAAGAAATCTGTTAGATAATTTTAAATTTTTCATTTTTAATTTTTCCTTCTAGATTTTCCACGCTGACCACTCCACATGTCTCTCATTTCATTTACTTTAACTTCTACAATATTTTCAAATTCAATTTTTGAAACTAGTTCACCTTTAGAAGGTTCTAAAATCTCAATCTTTTTTTCTGGATTCATAACTACCTTAGTACAAAGAATTACAGAGTTTTCTGTTGATATTTCTAATATCAGCCCAGGTAATCCTCCATATTCAGCGGGGCCATGAGTTACGGGAATCTGCGGAGTATACCATGCCGTGACAGTTGTGAATTCTTTATAGTTTTGATTAATTTCAGAATTTTGAATTGAGTCATTTACAATATTTTTCTTTTCATTATTACTCCATGCACTTGTAATTGTTTTTGGCTTTGCAATCATTGCTGTTGCTTTAAAGCATAAATAATTACCGATCATTTTTTGATCGTTTTGCATTAACCAATTAATTTCATTAGCCTTTTGGGAAATAAGAAATTTTTTACCCATAAACTCCGTACTCTGTAAGTGTTTATCAGATTTAATGTTTTTATAAATTGGTCCGCCATTAGACATCATAATATTAGTCCATCCACGTCCACCACTACCACCTGGAGCACCTAAACTTTCCTCTTCTTTGTATATAGATTTTATTTTATCGAAAGTCAATATAAAAACAGGCTCTAGAAATGGCTTCATTCTTTCCTTCATCATATTTTTTTGTTCCGTTGTCATTTTATCCCCCCATGATCCAAAATCCATATTAGTTTTTGTTTTATAAAAAGCTTGTCCTTGAAAATCTTGACTAAATAATGAAAAGCTTATAAATATAAATGTTGTTGTAAAAAAGAATTTTTTCATATTTTTTTTTTTAAAATTATCTATAGATATTGTATACTGTTGTTAAATTCTAGTTAAATTAATCACAATATTAGCATATTGCAATATGAGACGCCAATTATTATTCGTTTTTATTTTTACAAACTTTATTTTTTCTCAAGAAAAATTTTATTTAAAAAATATAGATCAAATCAAAAATGATGATAGTTTTCGATTAGTTTCAGTTGATAATTTAGGAGAATTATATTTTTTGGAAGGCAATAATTTAAGGAAAGGAGAGAATCATATTTTTTCTGATTCATCAATAGGTCTGCTAAGTAAAGTTGATTTTTATAACAACTTTATGCTCAAATTGTGGTACTCAAATTTTAATACACTTGTAATTCTTGATAATTTTTTAAATGAAATAACTAGAGTAAACTTTAATGAAATCTCATCATTATTTGAAATTTCTGACATATCATCTGCAAATGAAAATAATGTTTGGGTGTTTGACGAATCAGTTATGAGAATAAAAAAATTTAATTTTTTTAAAAAAATGTTTATTGATAATATAGAGACTCAGATTGATGGAAATTTGATTGACATGGAAAGTAATTACAATTATTTATGGGTTTTGACAGAAAAATTTTTTTATAAAATTAATTATAACGGTTTGATAATTTTTAAAATTGAAAATAAAAGCGAATTCAATAGACTAGGGTTTTATAAAAATAATGTTATACTATCAAATAATAAGGAGTTGTATCATTTTAAAAATGAAGAGAAATTATTTATAAAAATTAATCTTGAAAAATTATTTATAAAAGATTTTTTCGTAATCAATGAAACCTTGTATATTTATGACAAGGATCATTTAAACAAATATTTAATTTTAAGCAACTAAAATGCACATAGCAATAGCGGGAAATATTGGTGCCGGAAAAACTACATTGAC